>Ga0156031_1097_pt1 | contig 30941 bp, 30 predicted proteins | sample RifCSPlowO2_02_FD_107685 | JGI IMG/M metagenome (GOLD analysis project Ga0156031, IMG submission 107685) | Deltaproteobacteria bacterium RIFCSPLOWO2_02_FULL_57_26
TTCCGCCAGCCAGGGCACCGCTTCGGGAGGATTCCGCTCAAAGCGAATCAAATTGTCGTACATATTCAGAGTGAACGAATAGACCTCGATGGTGTATGCCTCATGGGGATCCAACGAGGAGATTTCCGTGCGGGCCGCCTGCACGAAGTGGCCACGCGCCTCGGCCGCATTCCCACGCCCTCGCTGCAGAAGAACCGAGCCCAGGGTGCCTGCCAGGTTAGCCGCCACCATACCGGCGCCTGTTTTCAGGAACGCGCGGCGGTCGAGAACGTGACCCGCTCCTCTTTTTGCTCCATCATTACGACGCATCGCTTTCTCCTATTCTCATTTTGCTGCCTTCCCGTTTTTCTGCTTTTTCCAAGCCAAAGCCTCCTACCCGCGCTACGGTCTCCTCGGATGTTGACAGTTCCGCGCTCCGGAAACAGGCAGCCTCGTGTCCCGGCCCGATGGGAGAGAGCGCAGGTTCGGAAGCGTTGCACAGCCCTTCTTGGAACAGCGGGCAACGGCTCGAAAACCGGCAGCCCTGGGGGAGAAAAAGAGGGCTCGGTGGCTCCCCTTCCAGGAGGTTTTCATCCTGAGGCTCACCCGGGGACAAGCGAGGGATGGCAGCCAGCAAGGCTCGCGTGTAAGGGTGCCTGGGGTCCCGCAAGACCGCTTCCGTAGGTCCAATTTCGACGACCTTTCCCAGGTACATGACGGCCACACGGTCGCACATGATCCGCACGATCCTCAGGTCATGAGAGATAAACACGTACGTCAGCTTAAACTCGGAGCGCAGGTCACTCAGAAGCTTCAGGATGCGGGCCTGAACGGAAACATCCAGTGAGGCCGTGGGCTCGTCCAGGATGAGGACTCTCGGGTTCAGCGCCAGAACCCGGGCCAGGGTCAGGCGGCGGAGCTGGCCGCCGCTGAGTTCATGGGGGAAACATTCCAGGTGTTCCGTATCCAGACCCACGGCCTTCACGATCCTGACCACGCGCTCCATCCTCTCGCTCCATGGCAGGTCCGTATGAGCCCGCAGCGGTTCATCGAGGGAGCGCGCCATCGGCCACCAGGGATCGAAGGAGGCCAAGGGATCCTGATGAACGTACTGGAGGCTCAAGCCCAGCCTCCGCAGATCCTTGGCAGGCAGGCGGCTCAGGGGTTTCCCCTCCAGAAAAATCTCGCCGGCCGTGGGCCGGTAAATTCCCTGGACGGTTTTTCCCAGGGTCGTCTTGCCGCATCCCGATTCTCCCACGATCCCGATCACCTCTCCGGCATTTACCTCCAAGCTGACCCCATCCACCGCCCGCAGCAAGCCCGTGATCCGGTGCAGGAGCCCGGAGCGCACGGGAAAATATCGCTTTAGGGCCCGAATCTCAAGGAGTGGGGAGGTCATCGCTTCATCCAAAAAGATGGCAGAAAACCGCGTGATCCTCATCCGCCTGAGTGAGTCCAGGCTTGTGATCGCGGCACCTATCGAGACGCTGGGGGCAACGGTCGTAGAACCGGCACCCCTTGTTGATGTTGATCAGCGTGGGGACCGTGCCCGGAATTTGACTGATTTCTTTCTTCTCCGGCGACGGGACACTGTCCAAGAGCTTCACGGTGTAAGGATGCCGGGGTGATTCGAAGAGCTTGCGCACCGGGGCCGTCTCGGCGATCTGCCCTGCATACATCACACTGACGCGGTCGCAAATCGCGGCCACCACACCCATGTCGTGCGTAATGAAGAGGACCGAGCATCCGTCACGGGCTACCAAGTCGCGGAAGATTTTTAAAATTTGGGCCTGCACCGTCACGTCGAGGGCTGTCGTGGGCTCGTCGGCAATGATCAGTTCGGGTCTGGGCAGGAAAGCCATGGCGATGAGAATTCGCTGGCGCTGCCCGCCGCTCAATTCGGCGGGGTACTTGGCCAGGATCTTGTCGGGATCAGGGAGATGCACCGCCCGTAGCAGATCCAGGATCTCTTGGTGGTCGCTTCCCGGACGGTTAGGACGTCCGTTTCTGCTGCGGCCTTTGTACTTCAAGATGTCCCCCATCTGGGTGCCCACGGTGTGCACAGGGTTCAGAGGACCCAGCGTGTCTTGAGGGACCAGAGTAATCCGGCTCCCCCGAACCCGGCTGCGTAGGTTCTCTTGAGACAATGTCATCAAGTTTTCTTGATCGAGCCAGATCTCACCCCGGACGATCCGCCCTGGGGGACAGGGAATTAGCCCAAGGACACTGCGACCTGTGACGGTCTTTCCGCAGCCGCTCTCTCCCACCAGACCCAAAACCTCGCCCTTGGCTACCGCGAGGTTCACTCCATCGAGGGCCTGAACGACACCCCTTTCCGTGTGAAACTCCAGGGCCAGATTCTTGATTCGGAGAAGATGGCTCTCTTCGGCGGTCCGGTTCATCTAACCTTCGATCCCCCTGAGCCTGGGATCCATGGCATCCCGGAGAGAATCCCCCATCAAGATATATCCCATAACGGTCAGGAAAATCGCCAGGCCAGGGAACAGAGCATACCACCATGTCCCGGGGAGATACTCCCGAGATTCAGCGATCATTAACCCCCACTCCGGAGTCGGCGGTGAAACTCCGACCCCAATGAACCCCAGCGTCGCGGCCAGAAGAATGGTGAACCCTATCCCCAGCGTGCCTCGCACGATGATGGTGGGAAGCGTGTGGACAAAAATATGCCGAAACAGGATCGAGACAGGGCTCACCCCCAGGGACTGGCTGGCCTCTATGTAAAGTTCGTGGCGCAAAGACTGGGTCTCCGCCTCAACGATGCGGGTAAAGCGGGGCCAGAAGGACACAGACAGGGCCACGATCACGTTCGGAACATTGGGACCCAGAGCAGCAGCCAGAGAGAGTGCCAGGATGATTCTGGGAATGGCCAGAAAAACGTCGGCCACTCGCATGATAACTTCGTGGATGGCGCCGCTGTAGTAACCGGCCACCAGGCCCAAGGGCACTCCGATGGCAATGGACAGAAGCGTGACTGCCAGAGCAATGAACAGCGTCACCCGGCCCCCGTACAGGACCCGGCTGAAAATGTCACGTCCCATCCGGTCGGTACCAAACCAGTGCTTTGCACTCGGGCTTTGGAGCCGCTCCGCAACTCGGACGTTTTCGTAGGCATCTTCCGGAAAGGGGGAAAGCACGGGCGCGGCCACGGCCAAAAAGAAGGTGACCAGGACAAGCACTGTGCCCAACCCCGTCAGCTTGTCCCGAAAAAATAGGCGCAGCATCCGCCGGTTCAGAAGCTTTTTCGCCAGTCCTACTCCGGGTAGGCTTTGCAGGGCCGAAACCCGCCCGTTCATTCTCACGCCTCCTGCCGCCGGATGCCCCTGGGATCAATGAGGACGAGGAGAATGTCCACCCCCAAATTGACCAGAACGTACGTGATCCCCGAGATAAGCGTCACCCCCAGAATCGCCTTGTAGTCGAACAGCAAAATGGAGGAGACCGCATAAAGCCCCAGACCAGGCCAGTCAAAAACCGTTTCGATGGCCACAGTGCCCGCCAGCAAAGCGCCAAAGATGAGGCCGATCTGGGCGATCGTGGCATTGAGGGCATTGCGCAAAACATATTTGACGACGACTACCCTCTCGGGCAGACCCATAGCGCGCTCATAGAGAACATAGTCTCGCTGCAGGCTGTCCAGGACGCCCGAGCGCGTGAACCGCATGATGGTGGCAATGGCTGGCATTGACAGGGTCAGCCCTGGCAGCAAAAGATGAACCACCGAGCTCCACAGAGCTCCCAGGCTCCCCGTGATCAAGGAGTCAAGGAGGTACAAACCGGTCACGGTTGTCGGTGGCGCCCCAACGATCCTTCCTCCAATCGGAAGGAGGTTCAAATACATGCCGAAGAAGAGCTGGCACATGAGGCCCAGCCAGAAACTAGCAATGGAGAGGCCGCCTACGCTGAAGATCGTCAGCCCCTTGTCGATCATCGAGTTGCGGCGCAGGGCGGCGATGGTTCCCAGGGGAATCCCGAGGCCGATGGCCAGCGTCATCGCCACCAGCGTCAACTCCATGGTGGCGGGAAATCTTGCTATCAGATCCTCGACCACCGGACGATTACTGTAAAGCGAGCTGCCAAGGTCCCCCTTCCCCAACTGCACAAGGTAAGAGAGGAACTGGGCATAGAGCGGCCGGTCAAGACCCAGTTGATGGCGGAGAGATTCCACCTGCTCCCGGCCCGCCATGGGCCCAGCCAGGAGAGCGGCGGGATCGGCCGGCACCACACGGGAGATTACAAACACCAGTAGAAGCAAGCCGAACAGGATCGGGAACAGGAGCACCAGGCGCTTGAAAACAAATGCTCTCACTTCCATAAGGAAGGGCCTCCCGCCCTAGACACCCGCACCTGTGGTCTGCTCTTTCTGACAAAGCCCCATTATCCCAACGCGGAGAAAATGTCCAGATCGGTCTGGAAAACGCCGTCAAATTGATATGACAGGACCGTATCGGATACTCTCTCGCCAAAAATGGGAATGGGGAGTAAGGTCCTTTTGAAGGTCAGCGTCCGAGAACTCGAATTGGCCTCCGAACCATCTCCGCCAGGCGCCTTCTCCGGCCCCTAGCGCCAATCACGCAAAGCAAACTGACCGGCTATCCTCTTTTTAGCTGGGACGCCCGATAACATGTTATGTGAAATTGAAGGCAATCGTTAAGGTCATCAGGGCTTTTCTTCGATCCTCCACAGGAGAATCCTGTGGCGGTGCTTGCGACCGCCGGGCAGGACTTCAACCTTTTCCAGCTCCACGACGTGGGTGGGAGGCCACCTTTCGATGTCAAAGTCGTGGGAGACCACGCGCGCCCCCGGCCTGAGTTGTCGCTGGAGGATCGGGCGGATCTTCTCGTTGAACCAGGGGAGCATGTAAAGCGTAACTACGGTTGCCGGGGTAACGTCGGCGGTCAGGGCATCCTGCTCCCGAAACTCCACCAAGTGGCTCACCCCTTCTTCCGCCGCCTTTTTTCGCGCGAGCTTGACCAGCTCAGAATCGATTTCGAACCCCACACCTCGGGCGCCGAATTTTTTTGCCGCCCGGATCACGATCCGTCCGTCGCCGCTACCCAAATCGTAAACGACATCATCCTTCGTGACCCCGGCGAGCTCGAGCATCCGGTCCGCCACCTCCACAGGCGTGGGGACGAAGGGGATTTCATCCCGGAGCCACTCTGGGGTGGGGTCGCTTGCGGCGATGAATACCCAACTCCAGGCAGCGAGGACTCGGAGGCTCCAAAGGTTTTGCATCTTTACCACCGCTAACCAGTTCGCGTCTATTGGCAGCGAAAAGTATCCGGGAACCGGCTCGATGTCAACTCTCAGGTGGAAAAGCCCGCAGAGGACTGCCCCAAGGAATTTGTGGTTTTGCCCGAATTGGTTTATACGAAGGTATGCTGGATCAAACCGCTTTGAACTCAAAGGCTCGCGTACCGCTTGCGGTTCCCTTCTTTTACGGCTGGGTGGCGGTAACACTTAGCTTTCTCTCGACTTTGGTCGGTGCTGGGATTCGCTCCGCCCCGACCGTGTTTATCCATCCTTTGGAGATGGAGTTCGGATGGAGTCGGGCAGCGATCGCCTTTGGGATAAGCGTCAATCTCCTTCTCTACGGTCTTGCCGCCCCCATTAGCGGCTGGCTTCTCGATCGCTTTGGTCCCCGGCGTGTCATGCTGGGAAGTCTGGGGTTTATGGCTGTAGGTGTCGGCTTGACGACAATGATGAAAGAATACTGGCACCTCGTTTTTCTCTGGGGGGTCGTCATCGGTCTGGCGGCCGGGGGAACGGCTTCCGTGCTTTCAGCAACGGTTGCCAACCGCTGGTTTGTCGCGCGCCGCGGCCTTGTCCTGGGTATTCTCAATAGCGCCAATTCAACGGGTCAGCTCATCTTTCTTCCCCTTATGATGGCGGTGATTGTGACCGTCGGTTGGCGCGGAGGCTCTCTCCTTCTCTTCGTCGTGGCCCTCGGGCTTATACCGCTGGTGGCGCTGTGGATGCGTGACGATCCGGCCGATGTTGGGTTGATTCCCTATGGTTCAGCTCAAACGCATGATCCCGCCAAGCCGCTCGGATCATCGGACAAAACCGACCGAGTTCCGCTTCTGCAGGCCTTGAGATCCTCAACCTTCTGGCTTCTAGCGGGGAGCTATTTTGTTTGCGGCGGCACCGCCAACGGACTGGTGGGAACCCATCTCATCCCCCATGCGATCGATCGTGGGATACCAGAAGTTGCCGCGGCAGCAACCGTCGGGGTCATGGGAGGCCTCAACTTCGTTGGCACGACGCTTTCCGGGTGGATGATTGACCGAGTGGCTCCAAAAAAGTGGCTTGCGCTTGTCTTTGCGTTGCGTGGTCTGTCTCTCTTTATTTTGCCATTTGTCAATGACTTTTCTGGCCTCTCTGTTTTTGCCGTGATCTATGGGCTGGACTGGTTTGCCACGGTGGCGCCCACCATCGCCATAACGTCTGATACCTTTGGCAAGCGCTCCGTCGGTAGCATCTATGGATGGATTTTTCTTTCTCATCAGCTTGGAGCGGCTCTGGCGGCAACGGGTGCGGGAGCGATCCGCGTCTGGACGGGCCAATATAATTACGCTTTCTTGACGGGTGGTGCGATGGCCATGATTGCGGCATGCTTGTCGCTGAGTATCCGGACCCAGCGCCAGCCAGCCCGGGTGAGCCCGGTGGTCAGCCAGACGGTGGGTGCCTGAATTCGACCCTCCTCTGCGGAAAATCCGGTTCAATCGTATTCGCTGAAGTTCGAGACCCACCAACGATCGCCTTCTCTGCGCGCCAGGATGAGCCAGCGACGGGTGAATACGGGGGCGTCCTCAGCTCTGATTGTTCCCTCATAGAGAAAAGAGGCGCGACGCGCGCTCTCCTTCTTCTCCAGCAGCCGGTAGTGGATCGCGGGCTTCCGTGTCGAGGCATCGATAACCTGCCCGGCGGTGAGGCGCAGCTCTTCGTCGATCTTTGCCAAAGCGAGACCCACCGTATATTGTTTGGCTTTCTCGAGATCGATGTTCACGTAATGCTGGTCGACAAACTTCTCCACGACCCCTCGCGCGCTGCTGAGGTCTCTGCGGCAACCGCCTGAGCCGACGCTCAAGAGACAAAAGGACAGCGCGAGGGAGCGCAAGAGATTCCTCATGGAATCCTACCGCAGGTGGTGAACGAGCCAATCGCGGGACTCGTCCAAAGCCCGTTGAAGATGAGCCGGACGGGTAAGGCGGTGGTCGGCTCCTCTCAGGATGGCAAGCCTTTTGGGAGCTTCGATATGGGCGTAAAGTTCTTGGGCCTCCGCTACCGCAACGGTCTCATCTTGATCGCCGTGAACGATGAGCACGGGGCACGAGATTTGCTTGACGGCCTTGGGAACATCGATATTCTCGAGGTCTTTGAGCAGTGAGATGTTGATGCGCCGCCCATGATAAAAGAGGAAACCTTCCCTTCGCCATCGCTCAACTTCCTCCTTGCTGAGAAGGGTTTCCGTGATCCTGTCTGGGTGGAGCGGCGCCGCAATCGCAGCGAGCGCAGCGATGCGTTTTTCCTGTGCAGCAAAGAGAAGGGCGACGGTACCGCCCATGCTTGATCCCAGGATGCCGATCTTCTCCACGGGCAACCGAAGGACGAAGTCATAGGCCGCCCGCAGATCCTCGACCTCGCCGCTGTAGGTGATGTCCTCGAATTTGCCGCTTGATTCACGGGCATAGGAGAAATCAAACCGCAGAGCCAGAATTCCTTTTTCGGCCAGCGCTCGACTCAAAGCCACAATCTTATCGCTCTCCTTATTGGATTCCATGCCGTGGCAGAGGATGGCAGCGGAAAGGCTTTTGCCGCTGGCTGGGTGATGGAAAACTCCCTTTAGGGTCCGGCCGCGCCCGTTGGGGAAAAAAACTTCCTCTTCGTCGTTCATATGCCGGTTCAACTTTTCCGCTGCCTAACGAAACGATTAACACATTTCGCTAGGGGCTAAAAGGCTTGCTTAAAACAAGCTAGGTGAGAATCAGCAAAGGGCATAGCCGAATAGCTGACAACCACACGAATAGCTGACAACCTTTACAGACCTACTCTCATAGTTGTATTGTAAAGGAATAGATTCATGCGGAAAACTCCCTCGGTATCAAGATCCATCAAGCTTAAAGGAGCCTGAAAAGTATTGTTTTAAACCCCTACATGTTATGTTAAATTGAATAGGTACCGAGGAGGGAGAAGGATTCGTTGGAGGATTTGATCGAACAGTATGGTGTTCATCTGGGAGGCGAACGCAACTGCTCCCCGCATACGCTGCGGAACTATTCGAGCGATTTGCTCCACTTTTGCCGTTATTTGGTTGCAGAGGGCCTCTGCCAGGATGCAAACAAAAAGATCGTCGTTGAGGAGATTGACCGTCAGGTCGTGAGGGCCTATCTGGGATCACTGGTGAAAAACTGCCGTAAAAGCACGATTGCCAGGAAGCTTGCCGCCCTGAAGGGTTTTTTTCGTTATCTGGTCGACGAGAAATATCTGGCTCGGAATCCGCTGTCCGTCTTCAGCACCCCGAAGCAAGAAAAGCCTTTGCCGGTGTTTCTCTCGGTGGACGACGTATTTCGCCTGCTCGGCGGCGTTCAAGGGGTGGGCGCGTTAGGGCTTCGGGATCGGGCGATCCTGGAAATGCTGTACTCCACGGGGATTCGCGTCAGCGAGCTGGTCGGGCTTGACTGGGATGATGTTGATTTTCACCTGGGAATCCTTAGAGTCCTAGGTAAGGGCTCCAAAGAGCGGATTGTCCCGATCGGGGAGGTCGCGCTTCGAGCGCTTCAGGACTATCGGGTAGAACAGGGCAAAACCGAGGGTTTGCCGGCGAAGGCCTCGGGGCCGGTTTTTTTGAATCACCGGGGGTCGAGGATCACCACCCGGAGCGTAGCTCGAATAGTCGAGAAGCATCTTAAAGTCGCGGGGATCCCGGTCCGGATGGGGCCGCACGGGTTGCGTCACACCTTTGCTACGCATCTGCTGAACAGCGGCGCCGACCTGCGAGCCATCCAAGAGCTCTTGGGCCATGCTAGTCTTTCCACGACGCAGCGCTACACGCATGTGAATTTGGACCAGCTCACAGCGGTGTATGATAAGGCCCATCCGAGGGCATAGGCAGCAGAATTTTGGATTGCGGATTTTGGACTGAATCTAAAATCGGAAATCGATGAGATGATTCGGGGGACGACCATTCTCGCTGTCCGTCACCGGGGAAAAGTCGTGGTGATCGGGGATGGGCAGGTGAGCCTGGGACAGACCGTGCTAAAACACTCCGCTCGTAAGGTGCGCAAGCTCTATCACGACCGGGTGATCGCGGGTTTTGCCGGAGCCACGGCGGACGCGCTAACTCTGTTCGAGAAGTTCGAGGCCAAGCTGGAGCAGTTTAACGGCAACCTTAAGCGCGCGGCGGTCGAGCTGGCCAAGGATTGGCGCACGGATCGGATGCTGCGGCGATTGGATGCGCTCCTGGTGGTTGCCGACGCGGAGAGTTCTCTCGTGATCTCGGGAAGCGGCGACGTGGTGGAGCCTGACGATGGTCTCATTGCGATCGGCTCCGGCGGAAACTACGCCCTGGCCGCGGCGCGGGTTTTGGTCAAGCACACGCAATTGGACGCACCCACCATCGCGGAAGAGGCGATGCGGGCTGCTGCGGCGATTTGCGTTTATACCAACGATCAATTGACGATGGAGGAGTTAGCGTAAAAATAGGCAATAGGGAAAGGCACTAGGCAATAGACAGCGAAACCCTAATGTCTCATACCTTTGGATTTTTTGGAATATGAAAGATCGTCGGCAAGAAATGCTTACGGAGGCAAGTTCCTCCCCTTTCCCAGCTCCCGTGATGACGCCGCGCGAGATCGTGTCGGAGCTGGATCGGTATATAGTGGGGCAGAAAGAGGCGAAGCGCGCCGTGGCGATTGCGCTGCGCAACCGCTGGCGGCGGCAGCGGGTTCCCGAGGAGCTTCGAGAGGAGATCGCGCCGAAGAATATCATCATGATCGGTCCCACCGGCGTAGGTAAAACCGAGATCTCCCGCCGGCTTGCCAGGCTGGCGCAGGCCCCTTTCATCAAGGTCGAGGCTTCCAAGTTTACCGAGGTCGGCTATGTGGGACGGGACGTGGAATCCATCATCCGGGATCTGGCCGATCTTGCGGTCAATATGGTGAAGGAAGAGGAAAAACAAAAGGTCGAGATCAGGGCCAGGGAGCTGGCGGAGGAGAGGATTTTGGACATCCTGCTTCCCTCCCTCCAAGCGGGCAAGCCCGAGGTCTCGCCCGAAGAGGCCGCGAGGGCTCAGGGGACAAGGGAAAAGCTCAAAAAAATGCTGCGCGAGGGCAGGCTTAACGAGCGCTTCGTAGATATCGAGATTACGCATGCGGTCATGCCCATGATCGAGGTGCTAACCCCGCCGGGGATGGAGGGCATGGAGTTCAACTTGAAGGAGATGTTCTCCAACCTCCTTCCCAAGCGATCGAAAAAGAAGACCGTAAAGATTCCCGAGGCTCTGGAGATTATCACCCAGGAAGAGGCCGGCAAGCTGATCGACATGGATAAGGTGGTGACGGAGGCCACGCGCAGGGTCGAGCAGTCGGGCATCGTTTTTATCGATGAGATCGACAAGATCGCGGGCCGGGAGTCTACCCATGGACCCGACGTTTCGCGCGAAGGGGTGCAGAGGGACCTGTTGCCTATCGTGGAAGGCTCCACGGTCAATACCAAGTATGGGATGGTCAAGACCGATCACATCCTCTTTATCGCTTCCGGCGCCTTCCACAGCGTCAAGCCCTCGGATCTGATCCCGGAATTTCAAGGCCGCTTCCCGATCCGGGTGGAACTCACGTCTTTAGGCAAAGAGGATTTCGTGCGCATATTGACCGAGCCCAAGAATGCGCTCATCAAGCAGTACCACGCCCTGCTGGAGACCGAGGACGTGCGTTTGTCTTTTCGCGAAGACGCCATTGCGGAGATCGCCCGGATCGCCGCCGAAGTGAACGAGAGGATGGAAAATATCGGCGCGCGCAGGCTCCACACGGTCATGGAGAGATTGTTGGATGAAATCTCCTACACGGCCCCGGAGATGAGGGACAGAGAGGTGGTCATCGATGCCCAGTACGTGCGAGACCGGCTGAGCCCGATCTTAAAGGATGAGGACCTTTCCCGTTATATTTTGTAGCGCGGAGCGAGAGATGGAAAGCTTTATCAGTAAAGCCGAAGTGTTGATGGAGGCGCTACCCTATATTCGGCGATTTTACGGCAAGACGTTTGTGATTAAATACGGTGGTAATGCCATGGTCGACGAGGAGCTCAAGGCGAGCTTCGCCCGGGATATGGTGCTGCTCAAATACGTAGGCATCAATCCCGTGGTGGTTCACGGCGGCGGCCCCCAGATCGATCAGACCCTTCAGAAGATGGGGATCTCCAGCCGCTATGTGCGCGGGATGAGGGTGACCGACGCGGAAACCGTTGATATCATCGAGATGGTTTTGGTAGGTAAGGTTAACAAGGAGATTGTGTCGCTCATCAACCGCCATGGCGGCATGGCGGTCGGGTTGAGTGGCAAAGACGGCGGGCTCATCCGCGCCCGGAAGATGAGCGTGACAGTGAGCACCAACGGGGAGCCGCCCGAGATCATCGATATCGGCATGGTGGGAGAGATTGTCGGGATCAATCCGACCGTCATCAATTCTCTGGACGAGAACAAATTTATTCCGGTCATCGCTCCGGTCGGGGCGGGGGACGAGGGGGAGACGTACAACATCAACGCGGATCTCGTGGCCGGGCAGATCGCCGAGGCCCTCGGGGCGGAAAAACTCATTCTCCTCACCGATGTCGAGGGCGTGAAGGACAAAAAGGGCGAGCTTTTAAGCACGCTCAAAATCAACCAGGCCCGCAAGCTGATTCAAGAGGGGGTCGTGGCAGAAGGGATGATTCCCAAGGTGGAGTGCTGCATCGAAGCCTTGAAAGGAGGGGTGGGCAAGACCCACATTATTGATGGCCGGGTCAAACATGCCGTCCTCCTGGAGATTTTCACCAAGGAGGGAGTCGGGACTGAGGTTGTGCGGAAGTAGGGCATGAAGAACCGGGATATTTTCAAGCTTACGGACAAGTATGTCGCCAACACCTACGCACGCTACCCAGTGGCGCTGGTGCGGGGCAAGGGTGCGCGGGTCTGGGACGCCGATGGCAAGGAGTATCTCGACTTTGTCGCCGGCATAGCGGTTAACAATCTGGGCCACTGCCATGCCGCGGTGGTCCGGGCGATCCAAGCCCAAGCGCGCAAGCTCATTCACGTCTCCAATCTCTATCACATCGCTCCGCAGGCGGAGTTGGCGCGAGAGCTCTGTCGACGCTCCTTCGCCGACCGGGTTTTTTTTTGTAACAGCGGAGCCGAGGCCAACGAGGCCGCCATCAAGCTCACCCGGCGCTACGGGGCAGAGCGGCTGGGAGGAAAATATGAGATCCTCTCGACCCGAAATTCCTTTCACGGCCGGACGTTGGCGACCTTGACGGCCACAGGGCAGGAAAAAGTCCGCGCCGGATACGATCCGCTGCCCGCGGGGTTCCGACAGGTTCCGTATGATGATCTTCCCGCGATGGAGGGGGCGATTGATGGGAAAACCGCTGCCATCCTGGTCGAACCGATTCAAGGGGAAGGTGGAGTGGTTGTTCCCGACCCAGGGTATCTTCAAGGTCTCAGGGAACTGTGCGACCGCCGGGGCCTCCTCTTAATCTTCGACGAAGTCCAGGTAGGGATGGGGAGAACAGGTAAGCTTTTCGCCTACGAACATTTCGGTGTGGAGCCGGACGTTATGACTTTGGCCAAGGCCTTGGGGGGAGGCCTCCCCCTGGGAGCGATGCTAGCGAAAGAGGCCGTGGCCCGTAGCTTCTCTCCCAGTAGCCATGCCTCCACATTTGGCGGCAATCCCTTGGTCTGCGGCGTCGGCCTCGCAGTCATCAGAACTTTGCTTCAAGACGGCGTGTTGAAAAACTGCGTCAAGATGGGGAAGCTTCTTTTCAGCGGACTTCAGAGGCTAAAAAAGCGTTTTCCATTCGTTCGCGACGTCCGCGGCAGGGGGCTTATTCTGGGGATGGAGCTCGAGCACGATGGGAGTGAAATTGTTCAAGACTGCCTCACCGAAGGCCTGCTGATTAACTGCACCGCGCAGAAGGTTCTCCGTTTCCTCCCTCCGTTGACTGTTGGGAAGAAGGATATCGAGCGTGCCTTGTCCATACTGGAAAGGGTCTTGGCGCGCCGCTAGGAAAATCGCCTTTCTCCGACTCGATGAGTAAGCGAGATCTCTTAAGCTTAAGGGACATCAGCCGAGCAGAGATCGGCCAGGTCTTTTCCCTGGCTCGAAGGCTCAAGCGTGAGCAGAAGCAAGGAATTCTGCACCGGTTGCTCAAAGGCAAGACACTTGCCCTGATCTTTGAGAAGCCAAGCTTGAGGACGCGGGTGAGCTTCGAGACGGGCATGGCCCAGTTGGGCGGTCATGCGGTTTTCCTTGGCCCCCAGGAGATTCAACTGGGAGTCCGGGAGAGCCCTTCCGATTGCGCCCGGAGCTTGAGCCGGTGGGTGGATATCATCGTGGCGCGGACCTTCTCTCAGGAGGTCCTCGAAGAGATGGCCGTGGCCGCGAGCGTGCCGGTGGTCAATGGATTGACGGACCTTTTCCATCCTTGTCAGGTCCTGACTGATTGCTTCACGCTGTTGGAGCATAAGCGAAGGCTGGAAGGGCTGAAGATCGTATTTGTCGGCGACGGGAATAATATGGTCCATAGCTGGATGCAGGCGGCGGTAAAGTTCCCATTTTCTTTTGTCCTTGCCTGTCCGAAGGGTTATGAGCCTGATCCTGAGGTTACAAGGGCGGCGAAAGAAGGGGGCGGTCGGATTACCATCACGCACCGTGCAGAAGAGGCCGCGCTGGGAGCGGATGTCATCTACACCGACGTTTGGACGAGCATGGGGCAGGAGAGCGAGGCGGAGATAAGGCGCAAGGTCTTCAAGGGCTATCAAGTGAACGAGGCTTTGGTGGCCCTGGCCGGGAGAGAGGCGGTGGTCATGCATTGTCTGCCCGCCCACCGAGGTGAGGAGATCACCCAAGAAGTCCTGGAGGGGCCTCGTTCTATCGCCTTTGATCAGGCGGAAAACCGCCTGCACGTTCAGAAGGCTATTCTGCTCTGGATCCTAAAGGGGGTAGAGCGATCAAGGGCTAAAGGGTTAAAGGGAAAAAGGTGAACGTCAAAAAAGTTGTTTTGGCCTATTCCGGCGGGCTTGACACCTCAGTGATCCTGAGGTGGTTGATTGAGCAATATCAATGCGAGGTGATTGCGTACTGCGCGGACCTCGGGCAGGGAGAGGACCTTGAGGCGGTTCGGCGCAAGGCATTGAAGACCGGAGCCAGCAGGGTGTTCGTAGACGATCTCCGCGAAGAGTTCATCCGGAGTTACGTCTTCCCCATGCTGCGGGCCAATGCCGTCTATGAAGGGTCCTACCTGCTCGGCACGTCGATCGCCCGTCCGCTCATCGCTAAAGGCCAGATTGAAGTTGCCATAAGAGAGAAGGCTGACGCTGTTGCCCATGGAGCGACAGGAAAAGGAAACGACCAGGTACGCTTCGAGCTTACGTATTATGCCCTTAAACCTGACGTGAAGGTGATCGCGCCGTGGCGCATCTGGGACCTGAACTCGCGCACTGCCCTAGTTGCCTATGCCCGGCGCCAGAAGATTCCCGTACCCGTCACGCCCGAGAGGCCTTACAGCACCGACCGCAATCTCTTTCATATCAGCTATGAGGGTGGAATCCTGGAGGACCCGTGGCTGGAGCCGCCGCCCGATATGTTTCTCTGGACGCGAGCGGCAGAGCGGGCGCCCAACCGGGCCGAGTATATTGAGGTCGAGTTTTCGCGCGGCGATCCCGTAGCTCTTAATGGCCGCCGGTTTTCGCCCGCTCGGCTGCTTTCCCGAGCGAATGCCCTGGGCGCAAAGCATGGCGTCGGGAGGGTGGACCTGGTCGAGAACCGCTATGTGGGCATGAAGTCGCGCGGCGTCTATGAAACGCCGGGAGGGACTCTTCTCCATACCGCGCATCGGGCTCTGGAATCCATCACCATGGACCGCGAGGTCATGCGGCTGAGAGATTCCCTCGTCTGGAAATATGCCGAGCTCATTTATTACGGTTATTGGTTCTCTCCCGAGCGGGAGCTTTTACAAAAGCTCGTCGACACTGCGCAGGAAAAGGTGAGCGGGCGTGTCCGCCTCAAGCTTTACAAAGGTAATGCTTTTGTCGTGGGTCGCAAATCTCAGTCGTCCCTGTATGATCCCAAGATGGCGACCTTCGAGGAAGGCGAGGGATATCACCAGGCTGATGCGGATGGTTTTATTCGGCTCAACGCTTTAAGGCTCAAACTGCGGACTTTAAAACAGGGCCAACCGATGAGGGGTGGCAGGCGGAAAAAAGGTTCAGGGTAAGGTGGAAAGAGACAAAAAATTGTGGGGGGGGCGTTTTACGGCCTCGACAGCAGAGTCGGTCGAGGCCTTTACCGCCTCTATCGAGGTCGATGCGCGGCTTTACCGCCACGACATCGCGGGCAGCATTGCCCATGCCAGGATGCTTGCGCGCCGGCGGATTATTTCTTCGCGCCAGGCGCGCCGGATCGTCCAGGGGCTCAAGTCGATCGAGCGGGAAATCGAGCGGGGCGCCTATCCGTTCTCCTCGGCCGACGAAGATATCCACATGAACATCGAGCGCCGCCTCATCCAAAAGATCGGTCGGGTGGGGGAAAGGCTTCATACGGCCAGGAGTCGGAATGACCAGGTGGCCCTGGACTTGCGCCTCTACCTGCGCGAGGAGCTGCGGGCGATCCACGAGGCATTGGAGGGGTTGAAGCGGGAAATTGCGCGAACGGCGAAGCGGCATTTGCAGGTCATCATGCCCGGATACACCCATCTGCAGAGGGCCCAGCCGGTGCTTTTTTCTCATCACCTGCTCGCTTATGCGGAGATGTTGGAGCGCGACAGCGAGCGCATGAGAGCTTGTCTGGAGCGGGTCAATGTCCTGCCCTTGGGATCGGGTGCGCTTGCGGGAACGAGCTTTCCCATCGATCGCTCCTATGTGGCCAGACAGCTCAAGTTCCCGCGAATATCCAAGAACAGCATCGACGCAGTAAGCGATCGGGACTTCATCTTGGAATTTCTTTCCGCTGCGGCGATCCTCTTCGTCCACTTGAGCCGCCTTGCAGAGGAGATGGTGTTGTGGTCTACGGAAGAATTCGGTTTCATCGAGATCCCGGACCGCTATTGCACGGGTAGCTCGATGATGCCGCAGAAAAAAAATCCCGACGTTCCCGAGCTCGTGCGGGGCAAATCGGGGCGCGTCTTCGGCCACTTGCAAGCCCTGCTGGCAGTGATGAAAGGGCTTCCTTTAGCCTACAACCGTGACCTCCAGGAGGATAAAGTTCCGCTGTTTGATACCGTGGATACGGTTAAAGGATGCCTCACGATGATGAGGGATGTGGTCCGGGAGGTAAAGGTCAAAAAAGAGCGGATGCGTGCGGCGGCTCAGGACGGATTTATGAACGCGACGGACTTGGCCGATTATCTGGTGCGGCGCGGGCTGAGCTTTCGCTCGGCCCATGCGTTGGCCGGGAAGGTAGTTCGTTTTTGCCTCGATCATGGCTGCCGGATCGAAGAATTGTCTCTTAAAGAACTCAGGCGATTCTCTCCCCGGTTCGAAAAGGATGTCCATGCCTTTTTGACGCCGGAGGCTTCCATCCGGCGCCGCCGCGCCCCCGGGGGGACCTCGGCGGTCAACGTGCGCCGCCGTTTGAAGGAGCTAGGAGTATGAGGAATCCAGGCGTGAGGCGTGAGGCGAGAGGTGGGGGAACAAGGATCTGCTTCTATCTTTTCTGTTGCCTGTTGCCTCTCGCCTTCGGCCTGCTTTCTTTTGGCTGCGGCAAGAAAGGCGATCCGCGGGCGCCAGAGCAGGCCATGCCGGAGGTGATCAACGATCTCAAGGCGGAGGCGGAGTCGCGCGGAATCGTTCTGACATGGACTCGGCCGCAGCGCTACGTAGACGGGAAAGAACTCCGGGACCTGGCGGGTTTCGTGATCTTTCGCAAGGAACTTTCTCAATCCTGTCCCGAGTGCCCGGTTCCCTACCGGGAGAGGACGGCGGTGAATGTGGAAGACCAGCAGAAATTTATCAAAAGGAGACGTTTTCGTTTCGTCGAAGAGGAGCTCAGTCCCAAGACGATCTACCGCTACCGGGTCTTTACCCAGCTCCTGGACGGCTCCCTCAGCGAGCCTTCCAATGAGGTCGAGGTCGTCTGGAGGCCCTGATGCATTACTTTGAGTACCGCAGCGGAGAACTGCATGCTGAAGGGGTGCCGGTGCGGCGCATCGCAGAGGAAGTGGGAACCCCGACCTACGTTTACAGCCTGGCTACGTTAAGGCGCCACTATCAAATCTTCGATCAGGCCTTTGCCCGTCTGCCTCACCTCGTGTGCTTCTCCGTGAAAGCGAACTCTAACCTGGCCGTGCTTCGGGTTTTCGTTCGGGCGGGAGGGGGATTCGATATCGTCTCGGGGGGAGAGCTCTTCCGGGCCCTCAAAGCGGGAGCCGATCCGAAGAAAATCGTTTTTTCCGGGGTCGGGAAGCGGACGGACGAGATGGAAGACGCTCTGAGGGCTGGGATTTTGATGTTCAACGTAGAGTCGCAACAGGAGCTGCGAGTCCTCAATGAAGTTGCCCGGAGCCTGGGGAAGAAGGCGCCGATCAGCCTCAGGGTCAATCCCGACGTGGATCCCCGGACCCATCCCTATATCTCGACCGGGATGAAAAAGAGCAAGTTCGGAATCGACATCAAACGCTCTGTCGAAGAATACAAAAAGGCTCTTTCCCTCTCCTACCTCGAAGTGATCGGGGTAGACTGCCACATCGGCTCCCAGCTCACTTCGATTCCTCCCTTCGTCGACGCGCTGGAGCGAGTCAAGCTTCTGCTAGGAGCCCTAAGGACAGAAGGCTGTCACATTCGTTATCTCGATCTGGGAGGCGGGTTGGGGATCCGTTACAAGGACGAAGAGCCACCCCATCCAGATCTCTATGCGGAGGCGATAATCCGCGGGCTTGGAGGTCTCAATGTGATCCTGATCCTGGAACCGGGACGGGTCATCGTGGGAAACGCGGGAATCCTGGTTACCAAGGTCCTTTACTTGAAGGAAACCGAGGATAAAAAATTTGTCGTCGTCGATGGCGCCATGAACGACCTCATCCGTCCCGCTCTCTATGGTTCTTATCAAGGGATTCTTCCTGTGGAGGAACGAACAGGAGAGACCATGGTGGCAGACGTGGTGGGGCCGATCTGCGAAAGCGGGGACTTCTTCGCCAAAGACCGTGAGATTCCGAGGCCGAAGCCAGGGGATCTTCTGGCCGTGATGAGCGCCGGCGCTTACGGGTTTTCCATGTCTTCAAACTATAATTCGCGAGCGAAGGCCGCGGAGGTACTGGTGGACGGGGAGAGTTTTTACGTGGTTAGGGAGAGAGAGAGCCTGCAAGACCTCATCCGCGGAGAAGCGATTCCGTCGATCCTCCATTAGGATGAAGGGTTAAAGGGAAGATGGCAGACATCTCCTTTACCAAAATGCAGGGTTGTGGGAATGACTTCGTCGTGTTGGATTTTCTGCGGGACGAGATCCCAGATCTTGGTAGGATCGCGCAGCGACTCTGCGACCGGCGCTTCGGCATCGGGGCAGATCAGCTCCTTACGGTTCATCCCTCCAAGGTCGCTGACTTCAAGATGGAGATCTATAATGCCGACGGCGGCCAGGTGGAAATGTGCGGGAATGGGATACGGTGTTTTACCAAATATGTGGTCGAGCATGGATTGACTCAAAAGAAGGAGCTCGCCGTGGAAACCTTAGCTGGCGTCATTCGACCGCGGCTGGTGGGAGATCTCGTGGAAGTCGACATGGGGGAACCGATCCTCGAGGGAAGGAAGATTCCGGTTGAAGCGGACGGGAAAGTTCTCAACGCCCCTTTACAGGTGGATGGGCAGGTCTACCAGGTCAGTTGTGTCTCGATGGGAAACCCCCACTGTGTCGTCTATCTTGAAGAGATCGAGGGACTAGACCTTCAAAAGATCGGCCCTCGCTTTGAGCACCACCTGTTTTTTCCCAAGCGTGTGAACACGGAGTTTGTCAAAGTGCTCAACCGCTGGGAGGCCAGGATGAGAGTTTGGGAGCGGGGAGCGGGGGAGACCCTAGCCTGCGGAACCGGAGCCTGCGCGGTAACCGTCGCGGGCTCGTTGACCGGCAGAACCGACAGGAAGGTTACGGTTCACCTCCGGGGTGGAGATCTTTTGATTGAATGGCGCGAGAACAGCCACGTCTATATGACCGGCGGGGCAGAAGAGGTATTTCACGGGACAGTAAAAATTTAACAGGAGTATTCGTATGTTTTCCGGTTCTATGGTGGCCCTAGTGACTCCGTTCAAAGACGGAAAGGTAGATTGGGAAAGCTTGGAGGGGTTGGTGGAGTTCCATATAAAGAATGGCACCCACGGCATCGTCCCGTGCGGGACGACCGGCGAATCCGCCACCCTCACGCATCAGGAACACGATGCGGTCATCGTAGCGGTCATCAAGGCTGTGAAGAAAAGGGTCCCTGTCATCGCGGGGACTGGGTCTAACTCCACGGAAGAGGCCATCCGCCTCACCCGCGAGGCGGAAAAAGCGGGTGCGGACGGAGCGCTTCTGATCTCCCCTTACTACAATCGTCCCACGCAGGAAGGGATCTATCAACATTACAAAAAAGTCGCTGAGTCGGTTGGAATCCCCCTGATCGTTTATAACATCCCGGGCCGGACAGGCTCCAAGATCGAGCCGGAGACATTGGCACGCTTGTCCGACATTAAAAATGTCGCAGGCGTGAAGGAGGCTACCGGCTCGGTCGATCAAGCCATCGATGTGCTCCGTCTCTGCGGGGATCAATTGGCAGTCTATTCAGGCGAAGACTCGTTGACCTTTTCTCTTATGGCCTTGGGAGGTAAAGGAGTCATCTCCACGGTGGCCAACATAGTTCCCAAAGAGATGTCCGAGCTGGCTCAGGCCTGTCTCAAGGGGGATTGGGAGAAGGGGAGAAGTCTTCAGCTCAAGCTTGTCCCGCTCATTCGCGCTGTCTTCATCGAGACCAACCCGATTCCGGTCAAGACCGCCCTTTCTCTCATGGGCAAGTGCCGGGCAGACTTGCGTCTTCCCATGACCCCCATGGCGGAGCCCAATCTTAAGAAGCTCAGACAGACCATGGCCGATTTCGGCCTCATCTGAGGTTGGCATGTTAGGTCTGGTCGTCTGCGGAGCAGCGGGCAGGATGGGAGGCACGGTGGTGCGTCTTATCCAGGAGAGCACGGGTGTAAGGCTCGTTGGCGCCGTCGAGTGGTCCGGCAGTCCCCAAATCAACAAGGATGCAGGTGAGGTGGCGGGTGTCGGCAAGATTGGGGTTCCGATCGCTGCTCAAATTGAGCCTCTGTTGAAAGGGCAGGTCGTTGTCATCGAATTCACCACCCCGGAAGCCACCCTGGAGCATCTGAAAATTGCAGCCCGGAACGGTTCGCCCATCGTCATCGGCACGACGGGTTTTAATCCGAAGCAATTGGCTGAGATAAAACGGCTGTCGCGCCGGACTCGAGTGCTCATGTCACCCAACATGAGCGTCGGGGTAAACCTTCTGGTAAGTCTTTTAGGCAAAGTGGCCGAGACGCTTGGGGAAGATTATGACGTGGAGATCGTCGAGGCGCACCACCGCTTCAAGAAAGACGCGCCGAGCGGGACTGCCCTAGCCTTGGGGCGCGCTGTAGCTCAGGCGCTAAAAAGAGATCTGGACAAGGTCGGGGTTTGCGGCCGCAAGGGGATTGTTGGGGAGAGGACCAGGAAAGAGATTGGTGTCATGGCTGTCCGTGCTGGTGATATCGTCGGTGAGCATACCGTGATCTTCGGCGGATTGGGCGAGAGAGTCGAGTTCATTCACCGTGCCCACAGCCGCGATACCTTCGCCCGGGGCGCCATCCGCGCCGCCCAATGGCTGGTCAAGCAGAAGAAGGGCCTCTACAGCATGCAGGACGTGTTAGGGCTGGACTAGAATCTATTCATGGTAGATCTGGACACCGTTGTTTCCCTCTGCAAGCGGCGCGGGTTTATCTTTCAATCAAGCGAAATCTACGGCGGGCTCGGCTCGGCGTGGGATTACGGGCCGCTCGGGGTGGAGTTTAAGAATAATGTGAAGCGTCTCTGGTGGCGCGACAATGTCCAACTCAGAGACGACATGGTCGGCCTCGACGCGGCGATCTCGATGCACCCGAGGGTGTGGGAAGCGAGTGGCCATGTCGCGGGTTTTTCGGACCCCTTTACAGGTTGCTCTGAATGTGGCCGGCATTATAGAGCGGATCAGATTTACGAGGCGATATGGAACAGCAAGTGGTTTCGTGCGATCCAAAAGGTGCTAGAGGGACCAGCCGCCAAAAAGAACGAGTGGCTGGCGATTTTGAATTGGGCAGAAAGCGATGGCAAAAAGATTGCTCCCAATTTTCCGCTATCTAAGGGTGTGGATTACCCTTTGGTTCCTACTGGATATCCATTTGAAGGTCCAGAGGATCCTAAGTTTCGCGAATTCCTGGAGACTCTCGGAAGGAAGATAATCGCGACTGATGGAAGTCGGACCGAACCTGTGCCGTGTCCCAATTGCGGAGCAGTTAAGATGTCAGTTGCGAAGCCCGCAAGTTTAATGGTCGAAATCTTTCTCGGCCCAGTGAAAGAGACAGCCACAAAAACCTTTTTGAGACCAGAAACTGCTCAGGGCATCTTCGTCAATTTTGATAACGTCCTCCAGGCGTCGCGCAAGAAGTTGCCGTTTGGAATCGCCCAGATCGGCAAGGCCTTTCGGAATGAAATCACGCCCGGCAACTTTACCTTTCGCACGCGCGAGTTCGAGCAGATGGAGATCGAGTACTTTGTCATACCAGGCACGGACGAGGAATGGCATCAAAAGTGGATCGATGAGCGCTTCTCCTGGTATCAGAGATACGGCATCCGAAAGGAGAATATCAGACTTCGGGAGCACACTAAGGATGAGCTTGCCTTCTATGCCAAGAGATGCGTGGACATTGAGTACCTATTTCCTATGGGATGGAGCGAACTCGAAGGAATCGCCGATCGCACCGATTACGACCTGAAGCGCCACTCAGAGTTCAGCGGGAAGACGCTTGAGTATTTCGATGAAGAAAGCAAGCAAAAACTGATACCTTACGTGATCGAACCCTCAGCCGGCGCTGACAGGTCGGCCCTCGCCTTTCTCATTGACGCCTACCATCAGGAAGAGGTCAGGGGCGAAAAACGGGTTGTCTTGAGATTCCATCCCGAACTCGCGCCGGTCAAGATCGCCGTCCTGCCGCTGCTGAAGAAGAATAGCCAGATCGTCGAGACCGCAAAGAAGATCTGTGCCGATCTTCGGAAACACTGGCACTCTGTTTACGATGACACGGCATCCATTGGCCGGCTTTACCGACGCCAGGACGAGATTGGCACGCCCTTCTGTGTCACCGTGGATGTCCAAACTGTAGGCGATGGAAAGACGCCTGCCGATGAGAAGGTGACCATCCGCGACCGCGACACCATGCAACAGATCCGAGTCCCTATCACCGCCCTCGAAGCGACGATGGCCGATCTCATGGCCGGGAAGTGGTCTGAGGTCGCAAAACAATTCCCGGCACAACCCGTTGCCTAGATAAGTCGGAGAGCCCGTGACGGGAATTTGTATCCCGGAAATGCTTTGCCAAGATCGCTCTGCCCCATGTGACGGGAAAGGACTTCTCCACACACCGCACGGAAATCTGTGGTGAGATCGAGATCGCAGCCTTCATAAAGAAGTTCGGGCTCCAGCCCAGCCCAGCGGCCATAGACCTTGTCGCCTTTTCCTCGGGGGGAAGCTTCCGCCAGGTCTCCAGTTTCCTTTGCAGATCGCCCTTTTCTGCGGGGGAAAGGGATTTCCAGCGCTCGTATCGCTCTCTCAGCTCTTGTTTTTCCTGCGGGCTCATCTGCCGCCAGCGATCGAGGGCTGCTTTCGCGTCGTCCGACCTCTCTTGGGCCGAAGCGACCAAAGGGAGCGATAGGAAGAGGGAAAAACTATTCGCCAAATTATCCGTTTCACTTTTGCCTATCCTTTGTTCTTCCCCGCCGGGTGTCTTGGGAGCTTGGTTCCGTCCCGCGCCCTTCCATTCGGTCTAAATTTTCCATTTGCCGCATCAGGTCGAGGTCCTTTATCATTTCCCAATCCCTTAGGAGTTCCATGAGTTTCAGCATCTCCCGATTCGGTTGCTCCTCCTGTTTAGTGCCGGCAAAAGAAGAGGAGTAAAAAAGCAGGAGAAAAAAGACCCATGTGGCGTGCCTCACATCCCTCCTCCATCTCACGCGGAGCCGCTTCCCGGGCCCCCTCTGGCTTCAAGCAGGTCCAGAGAATCCAGCAGATCCATGGCTTTGAAGAATTCGAGGTTTTCCGCGATGGGTAAAATCTCCAAAAGGGCCTCTTCATCGGGCGGCAGGTCCGTTGGCATCCAAAGCCTCTTGCGGAAGGTCAGGGTGAGGGCAAGAATCAGGACCAGAGCGGTGGCAAGCGCCGGCACCGACCAAGAGCGATAGCTCAGAAATACCCCCTTCCACCAGGGAATTTTTGCTTCGACGGCCGCCCCGGTCATACCGTTTGTTTCCGAGATCTTATCCGCCTTCTCGTTGATCGACTCCCAGGCGACCCTTTTCCTGCGTCTCTGATAGTCGACGCAGAGATTGACTAGGATACGATAAAACCAGGTGTAAAAGCTCGATTGTCGATCGAAACCCTTCATGTTGGTAAAGGCGCGCAAAAACGCTTCTTGGGAGAGATCTTTAGCCTCCTCTCGGTCGCGCGTGAAGTGGAAGGCGATACGATAGGCCTTTTGTTTATACCGTTCCACCAGAACCTCGAACGCCTTGTTGCCACCCTTCCGGGCCAGAGCCACTAGCCCCTCATCCCCCATCTCCGCAGCTTGGCCCCTCAGCATAGGAAGTCAGGTCTTTTCGTTACGCTCGGAGGATGGACCCAGAGGGCCTGCCTCGATAACCCTCCTTTGATTAATAGAATTTAGGCTTCTCCCAGCCCTTGTCTCTTTAGACGTTCTGGGTCTAGGAAGGTTTACTGGGATCCGGCCGCCGGTTCTTGGCTCCTCCAAGGACGCTATCTTAGAGGCTTTCCAGCCACGGACAATCTGAATTTTTGGGCTTTGGCTTGACAAGGGAGGGCGTTAAATTTAAACTTAAACTTGACATTTTGTCTTCTGCAGAGCTATGGTGCCGGATAATCTGGAGCAGCTTGAGGTCAAGATCAATCAGTTGCTCGAAAAGCACGAGCGTGTAAAGGAGCAAAAAGAATTGGCGGAGAGAAAGCTCCAGGAGAAGGAAAGCGAGTGGCATCAGTTACGGGGCCAGTTGCGCCAGTACGAGCGGGAGCGAAGTGAAATTCGGGAGAAATTAGAAAAACTCCTCGGCCATTTTCAGCGTTTGGATCTTCCTTGACGTGAGGAAGCCCTGATGAAAAAGACTGTGAATGTGGAGATCATGGGTCAGACGTTCACAGTCAGCAGCGATGCCGAGGAGGGTTACGTGCGTAAGGTTGCCGAGTATGTGGACGGGAAGATCCGGGAGGTCCTCAAAACGGGACGTCCGGTTGCCAAGTCCAGTGTGGCGATGCTGGCCGCGCTCAACATCGCTGACGAATATTACCGGTTGAAAGAAAGCTATGATGCCATCGCATCGCGGTTAAGCCGTCTCTCAAAAAGGCTTTCAACCACTTTAACTGAGGAGGGCTAAAAACTGAGTTGATCCCTTTCCCCTGCGGTGCTCGTGATCAGTGGAGGCAACTTAGAACCAACAAAGAAAAAAGGGAAGCTGTCTCTTGCCGTGGCCGTCAGGCCCCTATCTACGGGGAAGACTCAAGCGGTAATATGGCGTCCACCTGGTATTCCAGGTTCAAGTTGATCCTTTGACACGGCACAAAGCGGGGGAAACCGAAATCACCAGTAGGGCGGAAAGATGGGGGAGGGGTGGGGGTCCCGTAAAAGGTTCTGATCTATTGCTTTTGTGCCTGTGGATTTAATCATGGTTGGGATGGCCAGTGTTGAAGGATCGGAGATTGTATTACCGTTCGCCCTGACGTGGGTCGTCGTGGGTGTCGGTCGGTTCCTTTTCCGGGGAGCGCCGGCAGGGCAACGCGCTCCTCATCTCAGTAGATCAGGCTTTTAGGTACTCGCCTTCCTTTTCATCCTCTCGGCTCGTTACCCTCCCTCCATAGACTCCCCGTTCCGAGGTTGAGATGAGGGAGAAAAAGCAACGGCTGCGGGTTCGGTCCCTTGTGCGGCACGAATCTTTTTCAGGTTCCGAGCTTTGTCGATGGGGCTGGCTGATTCAGCAAAAAGTCCTCGAGTTTTCACCCTATCTCGCTGCCCGCACGGTCGTGCTCTATAGCCCGATCGGGCGTGAGGTCGCCACCGAATTCATCCGTGACCAGGCGTTGAGGGTGGGGAAAAAATTGTTCTATCCCAAGCTCGGAGACCAAAAGCATCTGCATTGGGTCCATGTGAGTTCCGCCGAAGAGCTCAGGCCCGGGGGCTGCGGTATCCTGGAGCCCATGGGGGACAGGATACTGACCCGGGAAGATCAACAGCGCTCAGTCGTGTTTGTCCCCGGTCTCGCCTTTGATTTTCAAGGCAATCGACTGGGCAGAGGGTGGGGTTGGTATGACCGGGCGCTGAGCTTGCTGGAGCAAGGGGTTAGTTTTGTGGCATTGGCGTATGAATTTCAAATGGTAGAGAAGTTGCCGGCTGAAGCGTGGGATCGAAAAATGCACCATATCATTACGGAAAAACGAATTATCGATTGCGGGGACGGAGCTTCCCCAGCAGGCTGGGTTCCATAGTTTTCGTCGGTCGTAAAGGGGGTGATATCCTTGGAGTTGGAAGTCATGCTGATAGGAGCTGGAGGTTTTTTGCTGGGGCTTTTGTTGGCGGTCGCTGTGGTTTGGTATCGAAGGAAACAGCGCCAGATCCAGTTAGAGCTGGCGCAGAACACGGCGGCGCGTATCCTTGAAGAGGCCAAGAAGGAGGCCAGCGCGGTCAAGAAGGAAGCGGAGATCCAGGCCCGGGATGGCATGCTGCAGGCCAAGCTTGAGTTTGAAAAAGAAGTGCGGGAGATGCGGCGAGAGCTCCAGTCCTTAGAGAGGCGGCTGATCAGTCGAGAGGAAAGCTTGGACAAGAGGGTGGAGGCCTTAGAGAAACGCGAGACAGAGTTGGGTAGGCGCGAGGCCGGCGTCAACGCCCGAGAGAAGAGCACCGAGGAGAAAGCGGCTGAGTGTACGCGGCTAGCCCAAGAGGCGCGCCGACAATCGGAACAAGTGGCAGGGATGACACGGGAGGAGGCGAAGAGAAATCTCGTCGAACAGATGGTCGGGGAGGCCAAGCACGAGTCGGCCAAGCGTATCCGCGTCATTGAGGAAGAGGCTAAGGAGGAAGCCGCCCGAAGAGGGCAGAAAATTGTGGCCTTGGCGATCGAGAGGTTAGCCGGGGATTTCGTGGCTGAGCGCACGGTGACGGTCGTGTCATTACCCAACGACGAAATGAAAGGAAGGATTATCGGCCGCGAAGGCCGCAACATCCGTGCTTTAGAGGCCGCAACGGGAATCGATTTGATTGTTGACGATACCCCGGAGGCGGTGATTATCTCGGGTCATAACCCGATTCGGCGCGAGATCGCCCGGCTATCGCTGGAAAAACTCATATCTGACGGGCGCATCCACCCGGGCAGGATCGAGGAGGTGGTGCGGAAGGCCGAGCAGGAGATTGAGGACGCGATCCGCGAGGCGGGACAGAAGGCGGTCTTCGACGTGGGAGTGCACGGAATCCATCCCGAACTCATTCGGTTGCTGGGGAGACTTAAGTTCCGTTACAGCTACGCACAGAATGTGCTGCTGCACTCGATCGAGGCGGCCTTTATCTGTGGCATGATGGCGGCGGAATTGGGTTTGAACGAGAAGCAGGCGAGGCGCGCGGCTTTGCTCCACGATATCGGCAAGGCGGTGGATCATGAGGTGGAAGGATCCCACGCCATCATCGGGGCGGAGCTGGCCCGCAAGTACGGCGAGTCGCCGAAGATTGTCAACGCGATCGCCGCGCACCATGAAGACGTTAAGGCCGAGACGATTTTGGCGCCCTTGGTGGATGCGGCCGACGCCCTTTCGGGAGCCCGTCCCGGGGCACGGCGGGAGATGGTCGAGACCTACGTCCGGCGCCTGGAGGAGTTGGAGCGCATCAGCAACTCATTCAAGGGTGTGGAAAAATCCTATGCGGTCCAGGCCGGAAGGGAAATCAGGATTATTGTGCAGTATGATACCGTCACCGATGAGGAAGCGGGTCTGATGGCGCGCGAGATCGCGCGGAAGATTGAGAGCGAAATGACCTATCCAGGGCAGATCAAGGTCACCGTGATCCGTGAAGTTCGCGCCGTGGAATACGCCCGCTAACATTGGTTTTAAGTTTTTAATTCTCTACGGGTCTAATTCCCCGCAGCTTGCTGCGATAGGGATGATGAATTCCTTGGAGATACCCCGCAGCTTGCTGCGGGGTAGTTCATTTCTTGGTTTTTAGTTACCGGATTTCAACTTAAAACTCAAAACTAAAAACTTTCAGACTGATGCGTGTTTTGCTTCTAGGCGATGTGGTAGGCCAGCCGGGGCGAAGGGCAGTCCGAGACTTGGTCCCCTCCTTGATCAGTAGCGAGGGGATTGATCTGGTGATTGCGAATGCGGAGAACGCAGCCGGAGGAATGGGGGTGGATGTCAAAAGCGCCGAGGAACTCTTCTTGGGCGGCGCGCACGTCCTCACATCTGGAAACCACATCTGGAAAAAAAGAGAGATATATCCCTATTTAGAATCTCATTCCCTTCTTCTCCGTCCGGCGAACTATCCGAAGGGAACGCCGGGCCGGGGATGGGTGGAATGGCAGGGTGACGCGGGTCTGCGTGCCCTCATCATCAATGTGCAGGGCCGTGTTTTTATGCCCAACCACGTCGATGATCCCTTTCGCTGTGTGGAGACGATCTTGCGCGAACACGGCGGTTATTCTCGGGTGGTGATAGTCGATGTTCATGCCGAGGCGACTTCGGAAAAGAGCGCTATGGGATGGTTTTTGGACGGCAGGGTTTCAGCCGTGTATGGTACCCACACGCATATTCAGACGGCAGACGAGAGGGTTCTTCCCAACGGTACGGCGTATATCACGGATCTCGGGATGTGCGGGCCTGTGGATTCGGTCATTGGGATCGAGAAGGAGATCGTGGTCGAGGGTTTCTTGACCCAGCTGCCACGCAGGTTCGACGTCGCTAAAGAGAATGTCGTGTTGCAAGGGGCGGTTTTGGAGGTTGATGAGAGCACGGGGAAGGCCTCGGACATTCGACGCCTGCGCATTCCCTGGAAGAGGCCTGGAGCGTGAAAATGGATCCACGTCAGCACTTGGAGATCATCCAGCGGGGAGCCGTCGAGATTCTTCATGAAGAAGAGCTGCTCAAGAAACTTGCGCGGAAAACATCCCTAAAGGTCAAGGCAGGATTTGATCCAACCGCGCCGGACCTCCATCTAGGTCATACCGTCTTGATCCAGAAGATGAAGCAGTTCCAGGACCTGGGGCATGAGGTCATCTTTCTGATTGGGGATTTCACCGGCATGATCGGAGATCCCTCCGGGAGATCTGAGACCCGTAAACAGCTTACCCGGGAGGAGATCATTAAGAACGCCGAGACCTACAAAGAGCAGATTTTTAAGATACTCGATCCGCAAAAAACCCGGATCGAGTTCAACAGCCGCTGGATGGAAAAAATGGATGCGGGATCGCTCGTTAAGCTCAGCGCGAAATATACCGTGGCGCGAATGTTGGAACGGGAGGATTTTAAGCAGCGGTACCAAACCCAGCAACCCATCAGCATCCATGAATTTCTCTACCCTCTTATTCAGGGTTATGACTCGGTGGTCCTCAAGGCTGATGTGGAACTGGGAGGGACAGATCAGCGATTTAACTTGCTCGTTGGCAGAGAGCTCCAAAGAGAGTACGGAGAGGAGCCTCAGGTGGTGTTGACCATGCCTCTGTTGGAGGGCACTGACGGGGTCAACAAGATGAGCAAGTCGCTCAATAACTACATCGGGATCAGTGAACCCCCGGAGGAGATTTTCGGGAAGACCATGTCCATTTCGGATGAGTTGATGTGGCGCTATGCCGAATTGTTGAGCGACCAAGATCTCGATGAAATTCAAAGGACTCGCCAGCGGGTCAGAGAGGGTCGGGTCCACCCGATGGAGTTTAAGAAATCCCTCGCTTACGAGATCGTGTCTCGTTATCACGGGAAGGCCGCTGCAGATACTGCGCAGGATTATTTTGCAGCCCGGCATCAGAGGAGGAAGTCGGTTCCGAAAAACATCCGCCGACGATTTTTGCCTCCCGACCGGATTGGGATTTGCCAGCTTCTGGTAGACCTTCAATTCGCGCGGTCTAAGGGAGAGGCCAAGAGGTTGATTGCTCAAGGAGCGGTCAGGGTCGACGGGAAAACGGTCAAAGAAGCGGACTTCGAGTTTCAGGGAAAGGTTCACCGGCTGGTCGAGGTGGGCAAAACCCGCATCGCGCAGGTTGAGGAGGGACCGAAAAATAATTTAGAGCGCTCCCTCTCTTGACAAGGATTCTGGATTCACATATAAGGTGTTTTTGCCTCTTGAAGGGCAAAAGAGATTGGTCTTTGAAAACTAAATAGTAGCAACCATCCAAAATTTGGGTGGGACGGTTTAGGGCTTCTGTTAAGCCGATGAGGTACAGCTATCAAACGATTCAGTCAATCCACCGCCAAAGGCGGATTGAAGATTTTAACTGGAGAGTTTGATCCTGGCTCAGAACGAACGCTGGCGGCGTGCCTAACACATGCAAGTCGAGCGAGAAAGGGGTAGCAATACCCTGAGTAAAGCGGCGCACGGGTGAGTAACACGTAGGTAACCTGCCTCTAAGACTAGGATAACCTGTTGAAAGACGAGCTAATACTAGATAAGACCACGGTCCCCTCGGGGACAGGGGTCAAAGGTGGCCTCTGCATGCAAGCTATCACTTAGAGATGGGCCTGCGCACCATTAGCTAGTTGGTAGGGTAATGGCCTACCAAGGCAAAGATGGTTAGCTGGTCTGAGAGGATGACCAGCCACACTGGGACTGAGACACGGCCCAGACTCCTACGGGAGGCAGCAGTGGGGAATCTTGCGCAATGGGCGAAAGCCTGACGCAGCAACGCCGCGTGGGTGATGAAGGCCTTCGGGTCGTAAAGCCCTGTCGGAAGGAACGAATGCTTCCGCCACGAACAATGGCGGAAAGTGACGGTACCTTCAAAGGAAGCACCGGCTAACTCCGTGCCAGCAGCCGCGGTAAGACGGAGGGTGCAAGCGTTGTTCGGAATTATTGGGCGTAAAGGGCGTGTAGGCGGCCTGCTAAGTCATGTGTGAAAGCCCTCGGCTCAACCGGGGAATGGCGCATGAAACTGGTAAGCTAGAGTACCGAAGAGGGGGGTGGAATTCCCGGTGTAGCGGTGAAATGCGTAGATATCGGGAGGAACACCGGTGGCGAAGGCGGCCCCCTGGTCGGATACTGACGCTGATACGCGAAAGCGTGGGGAGCAAACAGGATTAGATACCCTGGTAGTCCACGCTGTAAACGATGGGCACTAGGTGTCTGGGGTATTGACCCCCTGGGTGCCGCAGCTAACGCATTAAGTGCCCCGCCTGGGGAGTACGGTCGCAAGATTAAAACTCAAAGGAATTGACGGGGGCCCGCACAAGCGGTGGAGCATGTG
>Ga0156031_1096_pt2 | contig 26408 bp, 22 predicted proteins | sample RifCSPlowO2_02_FD_107685 | JGI IMG/M metagenome (GOLD analysis project Ga0156031, IMG submission 107685) | Deltaproteobacteria bacterium RIFCSPLOWO2_02_FULL_57_26
TGCTGAAGCAGGTGGCAAGAGAATCGGGCTCCCCGCGATCGCGCGTTCTGGTCCTTCCCACGGACGTGAGCGGCCCGGCATCGGTGCGCGCCCTCTTCGCCAAGACCAAGGAGGTCTTCGGCCGTCTCGACCTGCTGTTCAACAACGCCGGCGTTAGCGCGCCGGCCGTGCCGCTCGAGGAACTGGGCGTCGAGCAGTGGAAGTCGGTGGTGGATATCAACCTGACCGGTGCGTTCTTATGCACGCAGGAAGCGTTCAAGCTGATGAAGAGCCAGAGCCCACGCGGCGGGCGTATCATCAACAACGGCTCGATCTCTGCGTATGTACCGCGCCCGAATTCCGCGCCCTATACAGCGACCAAGCACGCTATCACCGGTCTGACGAAGTCGACCTCGCTGGACGGGCGGAAGTACGACATCGCGTGCGGCCAGATCGACATCGGCAACGCCGCGACCGATTTTACGGCGAGGATGGCCCAGGGAATATCGCAGGCGGACGGCGGAATCGCAGTCGAACCGCGCATGGACGTCGCGCACGTGGCCCGCGCGGTGCTCTACATGGCCGGCCTGCCGCTGGATGCCAACGTGCAGTTTATGACCGTGATGGCCACCAAGATGCCCTTCATCGGCCGAGGCTAGCATGCCGGCATCACGCCCGAGCGTGCATCAGAGAACTTGAGAGTGGTCGTCAGCCACCAGTTCTGACTACGATCTAACCAGCGGCAGGACCTTCTCGCCGAAAAGGTCCACCTGCCTGAGGTCAGGCTTGGCGACTCCGATGATCAGGGTTTGAAGTCCTTTGGCGAAAGTGGCTCGGATGCGCTCAGCACAGGCCTCAGCCGAACCCGCGAGAAGGTGCTTCTCCACGTCCATTCTCACGGCTCCGTAGTAGCGCTTTAGGTAGGCTTCGCAGGCCTCAATAGCCTTAGCTTTGTTGTCGTCAATGACCATGAAGGTAAGGCAGGCCTTTTCGATCTCTGCGGCATTGCGTCCGGCCGCCTTTGCCGAGCCTTCAATCTTGTCCCATATTTTGGCGAATTCGGGGACCGACGAGCTGCTGCAGATGTAGCCCTGCGCCATCCGTCCCACTCGCCTGAGTACGCTTTCAGCCGAGCCGCCCATCCAGATTGGGGGGTGGGGGGATTGGATTGGGCGCGGACCGATGGTGAGGTTTTCCACTTGGTAAAATTTGCCACGGTGGGTGACGCTCTCTTCCGTCCAAAGACGGCGGATCAATTTGATTGCTTCTTCGGCACGGCTCCCTCTACCTTCGAAAGGCACCTCCACAGCGCCAAAATCGTTTGGCCGGCTGCCGAAGCCGATTCCCAGGGTTACCCGCCCGTCGGACAAGAAATCTAGCGTGGCGACCGTCTTCGCTACCAGGGCCGGGTGCCTGACGGCGGGGAGTAAGATCGAAGTTCCCAACCTGATTTTGTTGGTGACGGCTGCGGCGGCGGCAAGCAGTGTGAGCGGCTCCAGGTTATCGTATGCGACCCGGTCGATGCTCCACAGAGTATCGAGCCCCATGTCGTCGCATTTCCTGGCCATCGCGGTGACAAATCCAGGCTGGATCTGCGGCGCTGGGTTGACAAAGCAAAGGCCGATCTTTCCCATCGTGCTTCCCCTTTCTCGTTTCCCTTTACAGGCTAAGTGAGGAGGAATCGTTCTTTGCGATCCATCACGTAGGGCCACAGGAGAGATGTTTACGGAACTCACCGAGCCCGGCTTGCCTACTCAAGCTAGCCCGATAAGCTCTCAGTCTTAGGGCCAGCGGCCCCTGTTAAGAGGGCTGGGGTTGGCTCTGTCCCGCTTCCGAGGCCCCTAGCACCTGGGCAGTTTTCTTCACGTCGCGCGGCTTGACCCAGAGGATGGCCCCATAGCGTCCGAATCCTGCCGCCACTGCGTTCACGGCGGTCACATTGATTTTGGCTTCCGCCAGTTTGGATACGAACTCCGCGATCGCCCCTACCCGGTCATCTCCTTGGATCAGAAACCCACTTTTCGGGCCCACGAGCTTGAGCTTGGCCTTTTTGGCGGCGGCCTTAAACGCTGCCTGATCCGCCGGGATGAAATCGATCTGCGCGCGCCGGCCTTTGGGAAAGCCGGTGAAGGCAAGCAGATTGATCCCTTCCCCCTTCAGCATATTGAGCAGCTTCGCGCCCTCCCCCGGCTTGTCGCTAACCTCCGTGTAGAAATACTGGACCCGCTGGATCGTTTCGGCCATGGCACCACCCTCCTTTTGTGTTGGTACGGAGTCATTCCGAAAGTACGCCTTAACGCTAATCATAGCGTCATCTCGTGTCAACTCTGTCTGTTTGTCTTCACCGCAAAAATTGTTAAGATGATGCCGATTTTTCATGTACAAAGAAGATACTATCGCCGCGATCGCAACTCCAGTGGGTGAGGGCGGAGTGGCGATTGTGCGCATCAGCGGTCCCGAAGCAGAGCCTATCACCAGACAAATCTTTTGCCGTAGCCGCGGAAAGAACGGCAACCTCCGCTCCCATACCCTTCACCATGGGACAATTCGCGACCCAGAAACCGGAGTGGTATTGGACGAGGTTTTGTTGGCCTTGATGCGCAAGCCGCGGAGTTATACCGGCGAAGACGTGGCTGAGGTTCATTGCCACGGTGGCCCCTATCTCGTGCGGCAGGTTCTGCGGCTCGTTCTCGCGTGCGGTGCCCGCCCCGCTGAGCATGGAGAATTCACCAAAAGGGCTTTTCTCAACGGCCGCCTGGATCTCGTCCAGGCGGAAGCTGTGCTTGATTTGATCCGCGCGCGCACGGAAGGGGGGATGCGTCTCGCCCTGGGGCAAGTGCGGGGGGAACTCTCCAAGTGGGTGGGCGAGCTACGCGAAGAGCTGCTCGATATCCTGGTGCAGGTTGAGGCCGCGATCGATTTTCCCGAGGAGGAGATCGAGCTGCTCCAGCGGGAAGAGCTACGGGGTAAAGTTGAAGCCTTGAGACAAAAGATCGTAGCCATTATTGCCAGCTACGAATGGGGGAAACTCTTCCGCGAGGGGGCCAGAGTTTGCATAGCGGGGCGGTCCAATGTGGGGAAGTCGAGTCTTTTCAACGCTCTTTTAGGAGAAAAGCGGGTGATCGTCACTCCCGTTCCGGGCACGACGAGGGATGTCATCGAGGAGAGCATCAATCTGGGAGATCTTCCGGTTGTGCTTTGGGATACGGCCGGCATTCGCGCCACCGAGGATCCGGTGGAGCGGATCGGGGTGGATTTGTCGTTGCAGCGAGCCGCCGAAGCAGAAGCGGTCCTGGTAGTCATGGATGGATCGGAAAGTGTGAGCCCTGAGGATCGATCCATCCTCGATGCCGTAAGAGGAAAGAAGGGCCTGATCGTCGTCAACAAGTCGGATCTGCCTTTGGGGCTTGATCTGAATTGGGTGAGCGCGACTGCGCCGGAGAAAAGTTTAATACAGGTATCGGCGAGGGATGGGATTGGGCTGGACGAGTTAAAGCATGCGCTGAGAGAGCTTTTGCTTGACGCCCAAACCGAGTCGCCCATTGTACTGACTAACGTGCGCCACAAAGCAGCCCTGGGACGGGCAGGGACGAGCCTTGCGGCCGCTGTGCGGGCTTTGGTGGATGGGTTCCCGTCCGAGCTTGTTGCAGTTGATCTACAAGCGGCGAAAGATGGTCTTGAGGAGATTATCGGCGTGGTAAGCAGCGATGATATTTTAGAACGAATTTTTGCCAACTTTTGTTTAGGAAAATAATATATTAGTAATAACAAATAAGTGTAAAGTGGCAATTTTGATACATAGAATTTGCTAATTGTTTCACGGGAAACATGTGGACGTATGGGCACAAGAATTTATGACCTCATAGTAATTGGAGCCGGCCATGCGGGTATCGAGGCTGCCCTGGCGACCGCTCGGATGGGATGCAGGACTTTAATGCTGACCCTAAACCTCGACCATATCGGGCAGATGTCTTGCAATCCAGCCATCGGAGGTATCGGTAAGGGGCATTTGGTAAAAGAAATCGATGCTCTGGGTGGCGAGATGGGCCGGGCAATCGATGAGACCGGCATCCAGTTTCGCCTTCTCAATACTAAAAAAGGCCCGGCGGTGAGAGCGTCGCGCGCTCAGGCTGACAAGGCGCTTTACCGCCAGCGTATGAAGCGGGCTTTGGAAAATTGTCTGAATCTTACCCTCCACCAGGCCAGTGTTGAGCGCCTTTTGGTTGAGAATGGTGAAGTAAGGGGGGCAGAAACCCAGATCGGTGAGATTTTCTACGGCCGCGGCGTCATTCTTACCACTGGCACCTTCCTTAAAGGGCTAATCCACGTGGGAAATAGAAATTATCCTGCTGGACGGGCGGGCGATTTTGCGGCGCAGGGATTGAGCGATTCGCTCAGAGAGCTGGGATTCAAGATTGGTCGGCTCAAAACCGGCACCTGTCCCAGGCTGGATGGGCGAAGCATCAGCTACTCGCGCTTGCAGGTTCAGCACGGCGATGATCAACCCGTGCCGTTTTCTTTCGCCACCGAAAGGATTGTCCAGAAACAGCTACCTTGTCACATCACATATACCAACAGCCAAACACATGCGATTATTCGCTCTGCCCTGCACCGCTCTCCGATGTACTCGGGGATTATCAAGAGCCGGGGGCCACGCTATTGCCCCTCAATCGAAGATAAGGTTGTTCGGTTTGCCGACAAAGAGAGGCACCAGATCTTTCTCGAGCCTGAGGGACGTGACACCGTTGAGGTTTATCCGAACGGTTTGTCGACCAGCCTGCCCCTAGATGTCCAGATTGAGATGGTTCATTCCATCGAGGGGTTGGAGCAGGCCGAGATAATGCGGCCAGGCTACGCGATTGAATATGACTACGTCGAGCCAACCCAGCTTTACCCGTCCTTGGAGACCAAGTTGGTGCGTGGGCTTTACCACGCCGGGCAGATCAACGGTACAACCGGCTATGAAGAGGCGGCTGCCCAGGGCATTATGGCCGGTATCAACGCAGCTTTGAGCCTGCACGGTAAAGAGCCCCTGGTTTTGGCACGCGATCAAGCCTACATAGGGGTTCTAATCGACGATTTAGTTACCAAAGGCACAGACGGCGAACCTTACCGCATGTTCACTTCGCGTGCCGAGTACCGGCTGCTGCTCCGCGAGGACAACGCCGATCTGCGTCTTACGGAAATTGGTTGCAACATAGGCCTCGCCCCGAGCGAATCTTTTCATCGCACAGAGCTCAAGAAGCAGCAGGTCTCCACAATTATCAAGATCCTCAAGGAAACGAAAGCGAGCCCAAGCTGTGAGTTAAACCAAAAGCTTGAAGCTATCGGCTCGGCTCCATTAAAAACCCAGATTTCCTTGGCCCAGCTCGCATGCCGGCCGGAGATCACCTTTTCCCACATCGCTTCGCTTTTCCCCAAACTGGCAGAGGTGCCGCCGAGTATCAGCCTGCAAGCCGAGGTGGAGATCAAATATGCTGGATATGTGGAACGCCAACTCGAAGGGGTAAGGCGGTTTAGAAAAATGGAAAATCTCCGCCTCCCGGACAGCCTGGATTACTCCGCGATCGACGGACTCTCGCGCGAGGTACGTGAAAAGCTGACATGTATCCGTCCGCGCTCCTTAGGCCAAGCAGCGCGAATATCCGGAATTACGCCAGCGGCGCTGTCGCTCTTGTCCGTTTACTTAAAAAAACAGAAGCTGGCGTAGTCCTCTGAACGTTGCCGCGACTGAAATTATTACAGATCAGGTATCCCGCAAGTTTTCATGAGCAGGCGCAACAATTACCGTAGCCAGGTTGTGCCCGGCGGCGCTCGGCGAGAAGCGTTTCACGTGAAACGAATTTTTTGCTTTCTTTTCCGCGGCGGCTGTGTTATTAAATAACACGTCACTGTTATATTTCTATAACTTATTGATTTTCCAGCAGTTTTTGTGGCTAAAATAGTAGCAGTTGCCAATCAAAAGGGGGGTGTGGGTAAAACCACGACCGTGGTTAACCTGGGGGCTTCGCTGGCCATAGCCGAGAAAAAAACATTGCTCGTTGATGTGGATCCGCAGGGGAACTGTACCACGGGATTCGGTATCGAGCGGAGCAAAATCAGTCGCAGCCTTTATGAAGTGCTGATAGGAGCTTGTGAACTCGTAGAGGTTTTCTGCCAAACTGAGCTGCCCAATCTCCTTCTCGTTCCGGCAACCAAAGATCTGATTGGTGCCGAGATCGAGTTGGTGAGTTTAGAGAAAAGGGAGTGGAGGCTTAAGGAGGCGATCGCGGCGATTGAGCAGGATTTCGACTATATCCTTCTTGATTGCCCGCCATCCTTGGGACTTCTCACCTTAAACGCGCTGACCGCCGCCAACTCTCTTCTCGTTCCGCTGCAGTGCGAATATTACGCGCTTGAGGGGCTTAGCTCGCTGCTCGAAACGTTAAAGCTCGTGCAAAAGAGGCTGAACCCAGAGCTTTTTTTGGAGGGTATTGTGTTGACGATGTTCGACAGCCGGAACCGGCTCTCACACCAGGTGGCCGACGAGATCCGCCAGCACTTTCCAGACCGCGTCTTTCGCACCGTGATCTATCGAAACGTGCGCCTTAGCGAGAGCCCGAGCCACGGTAGGCCAGCTCTGCTCTACGATGTTTATTCTACCGGGGCGCAGAATTACCTTGAGTTGGCCAAGGAAATAATTCGCAATGGGGAGGTAAACCGCCGTGCTGAAGAAGGGACTAGGTAGGGGACTGGGTGCTCTCATCACTGGGGTCGAAGAGCCAAAGGAGCCGGGCCAGCTCCAGTTGGAGGTAGATAGCATTGTGCCGAGTCCTTTCCAACCGCGCCGCGCCTTTGATCCAGGGAAGATAGAGGATATGGCGGCTTCGATGCGGGATCAGGGGGTTATACAGCCGCTCCTGGTGCGCCGCCATGGTGACGGGTATGAGCTGATCGCGGGCGAACGGCGCCTGCGCGCAGCAGTAAAGGCAGGGCTGAGAAAGGTCCCGGTCGTCGTCAAAGAAGCCAGTGATGTCGAGGCCCTGCAGTTGGCACTGATTGAAAATCTCCAGCGCGAAGATCTCAATCCCATGGAAGAGGCCTCTGCCTACCAGCAGCTGCAGCGGGAGTTCGGCTTGAGCCAGGAGGAGATTGCCGCACGGGTGGGAAAGAGCCGACCGGCCGTGGCGAACGCGATGCGCCTGCTCTTCTTGCCGCAAGCGCTTCAGGAAGAGGTGGCACAGGGAAAGCTTCCGGCAGGGCAGGCCAGAGCGCTCCTGGGTTTGCAGGAAGAAGCTGCCATTGTCGCGGCGGCGCGCGAAGTGATGGCTAAAGGACTTTCTGCCCGCCAAACTGAAAGGTTGGTCAGCCGTCTTAAATCCGGCAGGAAGCGGCGAAGAGGGATAGCCTCTGCGGACCCGGATCTCCGCGCCCTTATCGAGAGACTACAGCGCGCCCTAGGGACCAAGGTTCGTCTCATTCAGCGGGCAGGCTCGGGCGCGGGCAAGATCGTGGTTGAGTATTACTCTGCCAACGATCTGGAGCGAATTCTCCAGGCGATTTTGAATGAGACCAGTGGCGAAGATCGGTCGATGCCGGTTTAGGGCCTTTCGTAATAGAGCCTATCGGTTATTGGCGCTCGCCGTAGCTGCACGCCAGTGTAGTGTCCCTAACGCTTCTTTACAATTCCGTTCGCCCTGAGCTTTGTCGAAGGGCTGAGTGTTTTCAACGGCTTCCGTTCATGGTTCGACAAGTCTCACCACGAACGATGAGTCAAGGGACTTTTGGGACACTACACTAGCTTCCGGCCACTGGCTGTCAGCCTGCGCGTCAGGGAGGAAAGAAATGGAAGCTCCTTACGTGAGAACTATGGTTCCAGCAGCTCCTTGAGATCGTCCCACTGCGTGACCGGTGGCGAGCAGGTGAAATTGTGGCAAACATAGGCGGTCGGCCGGCCATTTACCTGAGTTTTTCCCTCCAGAAGCGGTGAGTTCAGACTCATAGGCTCGCCCGGGACGAGCAGTTGAAGAGTCTTGTTGGGCAGGTAGAGGGAGTGGATCTTTTGTACGAGGTCTTTAAGCTCCGGATCTCCTCTCTCTCCGACCAAGACGATCTCCTTCGGCTTTGCCAAATAAAAGTCCAAGGCTGAGAACATGTGGGTGAAACCAAACGGTTGTTTCTCCATGGCATCGTAATAGAGCCGTAGGCACCGTTCCGCCCTTTTGAGGTACTCCTCCCTGCCGGTGTAGTGGTAGAGCCTCAGGAGCAACTGAATGGCGCTGGAGTTTCCTGACGGAATGGAGCTGTCGAAGGCGGGCTTGGTCCGGCTGATGAGCTTTTCGTGCGACCTTCCGGTGTAAAAGAAGCCGCCGTCGATGTCATCCCAGAACTCGTCGATCATCTTCTCGGAAAGCCCGATAGCCTGTTTCAATAGGGAGCGCTCCAAGGTGACTTCGTAGAGGTCCAGAAGCCCAAGCGCCAAAAAAGCGTAATCATCGAGGTAACCACGGAGTTTTGCCTGGCCGTCTTTATAGGTGTGGAGCAAAAAGCCATCCTCGACCATCCGGCTGAAGATGAAGCCCACGGTTTTCTCAGCAGCTTCCAGATAACGCCTTTCCGGTAGGATTCGGATCGCTTCAGCGAGCCCGGTGAGCATGAGGCCGTTCCACACCGTTAAGATCTTTTCGTCCCGAAAAGGCTTTACCCTTTTCTCTCTTTCTTCAAAGAGCTTCCGCTTGGCCTCCGCCAGCAAGCGGTCGATCTCTTGGGGCTCCCGGCGGAAATATCTGGCCGCTTGGTCCAGGCCCAGGATGGGATGAAGGATGTTTCTGCCTTCAAAGTTGCCTGGTTCGCTGACATCGTAGATCCGGCAGAAGATTTGACCGGCCTCTTCACCCATGATTCGCATGACTTCCGCTTCGCTCCAGACGAAGAACTTTCCCTCCTCGCCTTCGCTGTCCGCATCTTGGGTGGAATAGAAACCTCCTTCCGCATGGAACATCTCGCGCAGAAGGTATTCCACGGTCTCTTCTACGACTCGCTTAAAAGAGAGATCGCCGGTGAGGTAGAAGGCTTGAGCATAGGTCCGGGTGAGCTGTGCGTTGTCATAGAGCATCTTCTCGAAATGGGGCACGAGCCACTTATCGTCGACGGAGTAGCGGTGGAAACCGCCGCCCAGATGGTCATAGATGCCGCCCTGCGCCATCTTGGTCAGCGTGTGGACCACCATCTGGAGAAAACGCTCGTCTTTGGATGCGCGGTAGTGGCGCAGGAACAGCTCCAGGACGCCTACGTTGGGAAACTTGGGCGCCCTGCCGAGCCCGCCATGCTCAGAGTCATAAGCCTGGGCGAGCTGAGATGCGCTTTGCGCGACGATGTCGGGGGAAAACGGGCGCCGGCTCTCTTTCAAGCCTGAGAGCTGGGCGAGGGCGCTTACAAGCTGTTCGACATTCCGCGTGACGTCACTTGGTCTCTCCCGATAGGCCTGGGCCACCGCTTTGAGAATTTTAGGGAAACCGGGAGTCCCGTAGCGGTCTTCGGGAGGAAAATAGGTGCCACCGTAAAAGGGCTTTCCTTCCGGGGTGAGAAAAACCGTTAGCGGCCAGCCGCCGCGTCCAGTAAGCATCTGCACGGCGTTCATGTAGATCTCGTCGAGGTCGGGTCGTTCCTCGCGATCGACTTTGATGTTGACGAAGAGATCGTTCATCAAAGCCGCGATCTCCTCGTTTTCAAACGACTCGTGCTCCATAACGTGGCACCAGTGGCAGGCCGAATAGCCGATGCTTAGCAAAATCGGCTTGTTCTCGTGCTGCGCCTTCTTAATGGCTTCTTCGCCCCACGGATACCAGTCCACGGGGTTGTGGGCGTGCTGGAGAAGGTACGGGCTGGTTTCGTGGATAAGACTGTTGGTAGGCATCTTTCTCTCGGCAGTGGCCGACGAGAGCATTATCTGCCCGAAATCTGTTTCACGAAACCGCTGGATTCAATCTCTTGCAGCAGCGACGTGTTCACGAAGTCCTCGGGCTTAGCTTTTTTCGCCTTCGGGTTGCTTTCCGCTATGGTATCCAACAAAAATTTCATCCCCTTTAGGTTAGCATAGGGGACCGCGTCTATCTTCGGCACGTAATAGTCATAGGCGCTCTGAATGACATCCGCGTCCGAGATTCTGAGATGCCGTTCAATAACCTTGAAACCAAAGGCCCGGTCGTTTTTTAGCCGCTGGATCCCTTCCATCATCCCTTTCAGAAAACGCAGTGCGACTTCATGGTTTTTCTCGATGAAGCTCTTGGTCGTGCCCATGCCTTGATGCTGATAGTCCAGGCCGATCGTGGAATAATCCATCAGCGAGCGAAGGCCCATCTTCTTGGCCTGATGAGCGAAAGCCTGTTCGAGCAGCGTCGCCTGGATAGCTCCCTGGCTCACTGCCGCCAGCCGCTCCGGATTTCCCCCGGTCTGGAGAATTACCACGTCTTTTCCGGGCCTAAGCCCGTTTTTTTCCAATCCCCAACGGGCCAGAAAATCGGCTGACCCCCCAAAACGGGCAATCCCCAGCCTCTTGCCCTTCAAATCCTCAAGCCGTTTGATTTCCTTGGAAACAATCAATTCGTAGGGAGCAAAGTTGACCGTGCCGGCCATCATGACGGCGTCTCTACCGGCAAGAGACGCGTTAATTAATCCGGAACCGGCGATCGAGATCATCTGCACCTCGCCGGACAACATCGCGGCCAGCGCCGTAGAGGATCCCGACAGGACCAGCGGCTTGACCTCTAAGCCTTGTTTTTTGAAGTACCCGCCATCCACGCCCGCCAAGACGGGGGTATTCGACGGCGTGATGGAGACGAGGCCGACGTACAGGCTACGAGAGGTCTGAGCCGAGGCTGCCACAGGACTAAGGATCGCCAACCACACGAGCAGTGCGATGAGTTTTAATTTAGTTCGCATTGCTAAACCCTCCGCTTAGGAGTTAATGTTGCGGCATTTTCTGGCCCTTCAGCGTGACGATCATACCCGTCACTTGCAGCGAGTCCGCATCTGTATCGCCGTAAAGCCTTTTGAGCAGCGCCTCCACCTTCCGTAAGATCTCCAGGTAATCCCCCTCGATCTCTTGTTTCAGCCCCGCAGGCAATTGGCTGAATTCGTTCTCAATGTTCCGGAGCCAGTTCTTTAAGTAGCTCTTGTCGACTTTTTCCTCGCTGTAGAGGTAGCCTTCCAGCGAGCCCAGGCGGGACCCCAAGTCAAATAGGCGGCGGTTGATCGACATGGCCTCCCACTTATCCATAGGTTTCTCCTGAGTCCGACAGCCTTGGTCTTATCTGAGCTTCATATCGAGGGCCACAGGTCCCTTCTCACCCTTTCGGGTCTGGAATTGTACCGTATCCCCGTCGTTGAAGTCTTCAAACTGGACTCGCGGCGCCATGCTGCCCCGATGGAAGAAAACATCCGCGCTGCCGTCGTCGGGGACGATGAAGCCAAAGCCCTTTTGGCGCATGATTTTTTTAATGGTTCCGGTCATAAATTCCCCCCGCGATTGCGAAACCTAAGAACTCCCTACCCTGTTTCTTTTGTCCCTGCAAGGGGAGGTCCTCATTGAGAGCCTCCCCATCGGTGGGTATTTTATTCACGGCTGGCGTTATGCCAATTCGTACTCCAGCAACTCCTGGCTAGCCTGGAAATAGGCGCGCCTGAAAGTCTCCACGTCCGGGAAGGAGCTTGCCCCAAGCCGTTTGCAGTATATTTGGACTCGCAAGGGTCTGGTATTGAAGGGATAAGGCTCAAAGGCCACCGTCTTCGCCCCTGCGGGCTTCATGGTCAGCCGCACATTGGCTTCGGGGGAATGATAATTTGTAGGAACCGGCTCGATATGTTCTTCGTACGGTTCCTGACAGCAGAAATAAAGCCCGAGGAGATCCCAAACCTGCTGCAGGCAGTAGTTGGTCCAAACCTCGGCTTGATCGAACGCGGCACGCTCCTTTGCCTGCCATGCCTCGTTACGCGCGATGAACTCCTGAATCTCAGGTCGAACCCCTTTGGGATTGTATCTCCCGGACGGATGAGTAATTTTTTGATAACGAGTCTGCCACAGGCCGGTCCTATGCATGCTCACAATCAAGGCGGAGTACCGATCGATGCCTGCCAGCCAGTCAATGCACCCCTCGTAGGCTTCGAGCTGCCGCGGGTTAAACGGCAAGGCCCGAAACTCGTAGGCTTCTCCGGTTTCGGGATTGATCAGAGGACTGGTCTCGTAACTCAACCAGCCGTAGTCGTGAAAAAAGGCCGCGCGCACGACCGACTCGTAAGGTTTGGGCGCTGCGAAGTCTCTGTTCCCCCAGTGAGCCGCAAGTTGCCCTACCAGACGTGAATGGTCGGTTTGGCCGATCAAGATAAGTTCGCCGTTGGGCTGCTTTCGGACGATCATGACGACCTCCTTAATTTATTGCATACAGAGCGCAAACGCTTGACATGGTCGGATGTTCAAAATAGCTTTGAGCGGTTAAGCAACGTCGTTCCCGTAGCAGAGAAGGCTTTTGACGTCGGTTGCCTACTATATCACGGCCCATGGTTACGGCCATACCGTACGCTCTGTTCAAGTCATCCGGGCCCTAAAGAGAGCCTGTCCGGATCTCAAGATCCATATCCGCAGTGCGGCCCCGGAAAGGTTCTTTGCCGACCTCGGATTTCCGGTTTCCTACCATTACGGGTTCGTCGATGTCGGGTTTTTGCAGAAAGATAGCTTGGAAATGGATGTGGAGGGGACGCTGAGCGCCTGCCTTGAACTGCACGAGCGGATACCGCGGCTCTTGGAGGAGGAAGAGGCATTCTTGCGCCAACAGAGGGTCCGTCTGGTCTTAGGCGACATCCCGCCTCTCTGCTTTGAGGTAGCCGCGCGGGCATCGCTCCCTTCTGTCGCCATCGCCAACTTCACCTGGGATTGGATCTACAGGTCTTATTTGCCCGAGCGCAGCTCGTTTCTACCGCTTATCGAAAAGATCGAAGGCTTCTACCGGAGAGCTGCGCTGGCGCTCTCCCTACCCTTTTCCTGCGATTTGGGAGTCTTTTCCGAAAGGATCCCTATCCCTCTGATCACGCGCGTCTCTCCGCTGAGTCGAGAAGAAGCGCGTCGGAGGTTTGGCCTGCCCTTGAGCGCTAAGATCGTTTTGGTTAGCTTCGGCGGTTACGGTTTGGAGCGGCTGCCGTGGGAAAGGCTCCAGCGATTAGGCGATTTCTTTTTCGTCGCGACCGCTGCGGTGCCGAAAAAGGGAAAAAACTTTCTCATCCTGCCTGAGGCGGTCCCTGACTATGTGAATCTCGTGCGTGCCGCGGACGTGGTGATAAGTAAGCCTGGCTACGGGGTTGTCGCCGACGTCATCGCTCATCAAACCGGCCTGCTTTACACCTCAAGGGGCCAGTTTCCTGAATACCCCTTCCTCGTGGAGGCCCTAAAGCAATGGGCCACGAGTGAGTTCATCCCCCAGGAGGCATTACTGAAAGGCGATTTGAGCCCCTACCTGATGCGCCTTCTCGAAAAGAGCCCAAACTGGCCCGCCGTCCGGCTGGACGGGGCCGAGGTAGCGGCGGAGAAGATCCTCGGGCTTTTGTCGTCTTAGAACCGGGATCGTCCCTCGGTGCACGCATCCACGCTCTGGCTAGCGCCGTCCGTTCAAGGTTGACAGAATCTCCTTCTTGCTCCAGACTTGGAACGATGGCGGTGAAAAAGGTGATTCTCGCCCAACCCCGGGGCTTTTGCGCCGGGGTGGAGATGGCGATAGAGACTGTGGAGCGGGCGCTGAACAAGTACGGGCCACCGCTCTATGTGTTCCATGAAATCGTCCACAACCGCTATGTGGTGCAGGACTTCGGGCGCCGCGGAGTGACGTTTGTGCAATCGATGGGAGATGTTCCTTCGGGCGCCAGGTTGGTCTTTAGCGCGCATGGGGTTTCTCCCGAAGTCTGGGACCAGGCCAGAGCCAAAGGGCTCCAGATCCTGGTCGACGCTACCTGCCCGTTAGTGGAAAAGGTCCACCGCGAGGTGCGTCGCTACGCCGCCCAGGGCTACTGGATACTCCTGGTCGGGCACCGTAACCACGACGAGATCATGGGCACTTTCGGCGAAGCTCCGGATCGCGTCCGTGTCGTCGGCAGCCTGGAAGAGGCCCGCCAGGTGAGTGTCCCGGACCCGGAGAAGGTTGCGGTTCTCACTCAGACCACGCTCAGCGTCGATGACACGCGGGAGATCACCGAGGCCTTAAAGCAGAGATTCCCCCGTATGATCACGCCGCCCAAAGAGGATATCTGCTACGCGACCCAAAATCGCCAGGACGCAGTCAAAGCGCTCGCGCGCGCGGTCGATTTAGTTCTGGTTGTCGGCTCCAAACACAGCGAAAACTCCAACCAGCTTTGCCGTGTGGCGCGCTCCCGCGGCGTCCCCGCCTACCTGATCAATGACGTCAACGAGATCGATCCAAAATGGCTGGCGGGAGTCGAGCGGTTGGGTATTACGTCCGGCGCTTCCGTGCCGGAGCAACTGGTTCAGGAGACGGCAGACCATTTCGCTGGACGCGGAGCGAAGGTCACCAGTCTGGGTTTGATTGAGGAAAACGTTCACTTCGCCCTGCCGGCCGAAGTTGCATGAATTGGTTTTTCGCGTGCTGGCCATACGCAGAAGGAGAGCTGTCCACGGCAACGGTTAAAGTTTACTACCGTCCCGGCTGATTTACCTGTGCAAGCACGAAAGAGTTTCTTTCGCAAAACGGCATTGCGTTTGAAGGCAGGTAGCCAAAAACGAGGACTGCTTCCTTCCCCCTGGTTATTCCTGGTAACTAGAAACATCGCCGTTCCCTCCTTATACGGTGGGTGCATCACCAGCCCAGGCTGCAAATCCATAACAGATCCAGTGACGTCAAAGGATGCATATAAAATAAGCAGACGGCTAATATTTAGGCATTCCTACACCTCGCTAAATTAGAGACCGCTCAGAAAATCTCCATCTTTCAAGAAAAAAATGAACTTGGAAATTTGGCATAAGAGTTGCTCAGTTACATAGCTTTATCAGCGCATAACCAAATGCAGCCTAGCTTTATTTATCCAAATCGCAAGGGAGGTTTAACTTGGGTAAACAAAAAGAGCTTTGGTGGGTGATTTTAACCTTTTTTTGGGCCCTCGCTTTATGGGTTTCGGTTCCAACCCATGCCCAGGAGCCGGCCCAGCCACAGGCTGTAGAAACAGCGCCTGCGGCTCCTACTACCTCCCCCGCTGGGACTCCCGCGCCACCGTCGTCGGCCAAAATTGATAAGGGAGATACGGCGTGGATGCTCACGTCGGCTGCCCTAGTGCTCATGATGACGATCCCTGGGCTTTTCCTCTTCTATGGTGGTCTGGTCCGAGGAAAAAATGCCCTTGGCACTATCATGCATAGCTTCGTCATTGTGGCCGTGATTAGCGTTCAATGGGTGCTTTGGGGTTATAGTCTTGCGTTCGGGCCGGATAAGGGAGGGATCATCGGGAGCCTGGCCTGGTTCGGGTTGAGCGGAGTGGGACTTGATCCCAATCCCGACTACGCCGCTACTATTCCCCACCAGACCTTCATGGTCTACCAGTTGATGTTCGCCATTATCACTCCGGCGCTCATCACCGGTGCTTTTGCCGAGCGAGCAAAGTTCAGCACGTTTCTGGTGTTCATCCTCCTTTGGGCAACATTTATCTACGACCCTCTCGCCCACTGGGTGTGGGGGGTAAAGGGGTGGATGAGAGAAATGGGGGCTCTGGACTTTGCTGGTGGCACAGTGGTGCACATCAGTTCCGGTGTGTCGGCTCTTGCCGCGGCCTTTATGTTTGGGAAGCGGATCGGCTACGGACAGGAGGCGATGCCTCCCCACAATCTTCCCTTTAGCGTTATTGGGGCCTCCATGCTGTGGGTGGGCTGGTTTGGTTTTAATGCGGGGAGCGCCCTGGCTGCTGACGGACTGGCGACCAGCGCTTTTGTGGTCACCAATACGGCGACGGCAACAGCCGCACTCTCATGGATGGCTATGGACTGGCTCTTCCGAGGCAAGCCCACGGTTCTGGGAGCTGCCAGCGGGGCCGTAGCCGGCCTTGTGGCGATCACGCCCGCGTCGGGCTTTGTGGGTCCTATGTCCTCCATTATCATCGGTGTCGGCGCTGGCATCTTCTGCTCCACTGCCTGTAACCTGAAGAACAAGTTGGGCTATGACGACTCCCTCGATGTGGTGGGGGTCCATGGGGTTGGCGGCACCTGGGGGGCGCTGGCGACCGGCCTTTTCGCCACTAAGACCATCAACGCGGCTGGAAACAACGGTCTGTTCTTCGGCAACCCGGCGCAGCTCTGGGTGCAGTTTGTCGCCGTCGTGGTGACCTGGATATTTGCCTTTGTCGGCACCATGATCATCCTCTCTATTCTCAAGGTGGTGATGGGGCTGAGGGTGTCCGAAGAAGAGGAGCGCATGGGGCTGGACTTGAGCCAGCACAACGAGCGGGGCTACTCCGCTTAGGGGTGGGGCTAGCCTCCGAGCAAAGAATGTGATAACAGGTTTCTCTCACCAAGAATTCAATTCATCAGAGGAGGGGAGTTAGGAAATGAAAGCCAAGGACGTACTGGAATTTGCGAAGAAGAACAAAGTGGAGATCGTGGACTTGAAGTTCATCGATGTGCCGGGCCTGTGGCAGCACTTTTCGATCTCCACGAGCGAGTTTACCGAGGACCTTTTCGAGAATGGCATCGGCTTTGACGGCTCCAGCATCAGGGGATTTCAGACGATCGATGAATCCGACATGCTTCTGTTTCCCGATCCCGACACGGCTTTCATGGACCCATTTACGGAGCTGCCCACGCTGAGCCTCATCTGTAACGTGCGCGATCCGGTGACGGGGGAGGCCTACACGAGGGACCCCCGCTATGTTGCGCAGAAAGCCGAGAAGTATCTCAAGTCCACGGGTCTGGCGGATATAAGTTATTGGGGCCCGGAGATCGAGTTCTACATCCTCGACAGCATCCGGTTCGATCAGAGCTACAACTACGGCTATTACTACATTGATTCGGAAGAAGGCTTCTGGAATTCCGGCAACGGCGATAAGCCCAACTTGGGATATAAGCCGAGATACAAGGAGGGTTATTTTCCTGTGCCTCCGATGGATCACTTGCAGGATATCCGCTCTGAGATGCTGCGCACTTTAGAGAAGTGTGGGGTGGTGGTAGAGATTCATCATCACGAGGTGGGGACCGCTGGGCAGACCGAGATAGACATGCGCTATACCACGCTGACCCGGATGGCCGATCAGGTGATGATGTACAAATACATCATCAAGAACGTAGCCAGGAAGCGCGGAAAGACAGTTACGGTGATGCCCAAGCCTATATTTCAGGACAACGGCTCCGGGATGCATACCCATCAGAGCTTGTGGAAGGGCGGGAAGAACATCTTCTATGACAAAAAAAACTACGGTCTGATCAGCGACACAGCACGGCACTATATTGGGGGGATCCTTAAGCATGCCGATGCCTTGTGTGGGATCGTGGCCCCTACCACCAACTCCTATCGTCGGCTCGTGCCGGGATACGAGGCGCCGATCAACCTGGTCTATTCACAGCGTAACCGCAGCGCCTGCGTGCGGATCCCGATATATTCGACCAGCGAGAAAGCCAAGCGCCTGGAGTTCCGCACTCCCGACCCGAGCTGCAACCCCTACTTTTCATTCCCGGCCCAGCTCATGGCGGGCCTGGATGGGATCAGGAACAAGATCGAGCCGCCCAAGCCCATCGATAAGGATCTCTATGAGTTGGAGCCTGAGGAGGCGGCCAAGGTGAAGTCGGTGCCTGGCTCCTTGGAGCAGGTATTGGATGCGTTAGAGAGGGATCATGATTTTCTGCTCAAGGGGGACGTTTTTACCAAGGATGTGATCGAGACGTGGCTAAGATATAAACGCACTAAGGAAGTCGACGCCATCAGGCTTCGACCTCACCCCTATGAATTCGCCCTCTATTACGACATCTAGACCGGTGGGGGCGGCAGCCGCGCTTCGGAAGGGGGAAAGGAGGGAACGATGAAAAAGATCGAGGCCATCATCAAGCCCTTTAAGTTGGATGAGGTCAAGCAAAAGCTCACGTCGGCGGGGATTACCGGGATGACCATCAGCGAGGTCAAAGGCTTTGGGCGGCAGAAGGGACACACCGAGCTCTACCGCGGCGCGGAGTACACGGTCGATTTCCTCCCCAAAGTCAAGATCGAGATCTTGGTCCCCGACGAAATGGCGCCCAAGATTGTCGACACCATCCTTGAGTCCGCGCAGACGGGAAAGATCGGCGATGGGAAGATCTTTGTCTCGACCGTGGAAGAAGTGATCCGGATTCGGACCAACGAGCGCGGAGAGGACGCTATTCGTTAGGCGTCTCTCCCCCTCTCTCGGGCTCTTACTCCTTATCCTTCGCTTTATCTTCTTCTCCCGGCTGATGGCCCGGCTCAAATCCACCCACCTCATGGTAGACGACCTTGGTCTCCTCCTCGAAGGCTCTGACCGTCGGGATTTCTCCCGGCAGCCCCAGCTCCCGCCAGCGAGACGCAACCTGGTCGTAAATCTCCCTGCGCAGGGTGGTGCGCTTGGAAAAGACGGGAAGATAGCGGTGCTCTTTGCAGGCGTTGATGAGCGCCTTCGAGCCATAGGGGCGTTTTTCGGGCGGGTTCTGCGTGGGGTCGAGCCAGGTGCTCCAGGTGTTGCGCAAGAGATCGATGTCATCGACCGGGTTGCAACGACTACTCATCGCCCAGATCACCTGATTGATATCGGTCGGGTCAACGTCCTCATCGACCGCAATGATCCACTTGGTGTAGTACGCCCCGCCGGGCACCTGCGCCGCCAGCGCCAGGGCTTGGGCGGCGTGCCCCGCATATCGTTGCTCGAGGCTGAGGACGGTCATGCCGAAACCGCCAGCCGCAGCCGGGTGGGAATAGACGCCTTGGATCCCCGGGATACCGAGCTTCTCCAGGTCATCCCAGATGCGTGCTGATCGGATGATTGAGAAGAATCCACTCTGCTCGTTGGAGGGATAGTCCGCCATAAGCGCGTTGGTCAGGATCGGGCTTGAGCGGTAGTGCACGGCCGTTACTTCCACCAACGGACAGCCGGCTTCCGGCCTCCCATAGTAACCGGGGAACTCGCCAAAGGGCCCCTCTTTCTTGACGGAATTGGGACGAATAACCCCTTCGACAACGAATTCGGCACTGGCCGGCAGCAGGAGATCCGTGGTCATGCCGCGCACGACCGGAATCGGCCGGCCCTTGATGCCGCCGGCGAACTCGTATTCGGAGACGTTCTTGGGGAAAGTCTGAGAACCGATCACCATAAACAGCGGATCAATTCCCCAGGCGGCCGCAACCTGTATGGGTTGGTCTTTCTGCCAGGCTCGGGTGATGTGCAGCCGCGCATCCTTTCCGGGCGAGAGATACAGGCCGACCTGGTTTTTACCCTGTAGCATCATGCGGTAGGTGCCGACGTTTAAGTAGCCGCTATCGGGGTCACGGGTGATGACCGCGTCGGCCGTTCCGGCATAGTGACCGCCGTCCAAAGGCCAGTGCTTCGGGATCGGCAGCTCAAGTAGATCCACTTCGTTCCCGGTCCGGCTGTTTTCGTAAAAGGGGGCTTGGTTGCGCGCCACCTCCCGCGGAGGCTTGCGCTGCTTGAGCTTCTCCTTGACACGCCGGATGAGCTCTACGGTCAGAGTGTCTGGCGATTCCTCCAGGGTGAGAGCGATGCGCCTCAGGCTGGGACCGAGAATGTTCCAAAGCAGCGTGGCTCCGATGGGGCTCGTCTCGTAGCTTTTGGTGCGCTCGAAGAGGATAGCGGGTGAGGGGCTTTGTTTGGCAACTAAATAAGCGATCGCACTCATCTCTTCGTTACAATCCACCGGTTGCTTGACGCGGACGAGCTCTCCCATGCTCTCCACCCGGGTAATCCACTCACGCAAATCCTTGATCGGCTCCGCGCCCGATTCGCTTAGCGATTCCGGATCGGCGGAGCGCTTCTCTCTTTTCGCCATGAAAAGACCTCCTAATAAATATTCACTACTGCCCGGCGCCAGGCGGCTCGTCCCCCCGCCTATTTTTTCCGCATTTCTTTCATCAGCGATGCGAAAAAGGCGAAAGCGTGGTAGGCCCGTGCAGCCGTAGTCTCCTTCATGACCTCAATGTCCTTTTGTGGCATCGTGACAGGCTTGCCGACGCAGCAGGCGATCCATTGCATGTACGCGGCCCGTTCGAGGTAGATGGCATTGACGGCGGCCTGCTCCACGCCCTCGCCAACGGTCACGATGCCATGGCCTTTGAGAAGAAGGGCCATGCGGTCTCCGAGCGCCTGGCTGACCTCAATACCATCCTGAACCGTGTAAATCAATCTAGGGCTTGGAAAGATGGGGGTCTCAGGGGCGAACGGGGCGGCCTGGTTGTATATGGGCAAGATCGGAGTGCCGCCGATGGAGAAGGCGGTAGCAAGGGGCTGGTGGGTATGGACGACGGAGTCTACGTCGGGCCGCGCCTCGTAGATGGCGGCATGAATCATGGTTTCCCGCGGCGGGATCTTCATCTTGATCTCCTGCTTGAGGTTCCCCACTTTGGCCCAGTTCTCCTCACAGATCTTCTTGTACTCGTCGATGTCGACCTCGATGACGTCCTTTCGGGTAATGTAACCGAGCGGTGCGAGAACCGGCTTAATAAGGAACCTGCGCGTCCCTGGGATGCGGGCGCTCAAATGACCGTGGTAGTCGGCTAGACCCTGGTGGAAAAGAATTCGATTTCCCAGCGCGACCCTTTCCTTGAGTTGCTCGATCTCTCGTTTGCGGTTTTTCACGATGTTCCCCTTTCTTGGAAGTTAGTTTCTCGGTGGATGGTGATTCGGTTATCTTTCCGGGGCCGACGCCTCGTAGCGAGGCTGTTTCCCGACCCAGGCCCCGAGCGGAGCCTGGCGCCAGCGGACGTTCATCCAGTTCCACTGGTCCGGATAAGTGCTTACGGTTTTTTCCAGCCACTCTGCGATGCGGAGCGTATTCTCCCTGACGTCCGCTTTGATCGCGCCCGACTTGGCGAGCTCGATTTCCGGCTCGATGATGAGCATCAGCTCGCCGTCCAGCCTACGGATGAGATAGATCGGAACGAGTGCAGCCCCCGTGCGCAACGCCAGGGTCGCCGGACCGCGCCGCGCCATAACCGTCCGGCCGAAGAAGGGTACGAAGACGCCGCTCCCCGATCGGTACTCGTCAGCGATGACCACGGTGGTCTCATTTCGCCGCAAAGCCTGGACCAGGTTGCGAAAGGCCTGCCGCCGAGGTCTGGCGTGGATGGTGCGCTGTCCCAGGCGCAGGCGCCAGCGATCCATGAGGCGGCCGAAGTAACCGTTTGGCGGCTGGTTCACGAGCACATAGGTTGGGTAACCCTCCGCGGCAAGGCGCGTGCCGACCAAAAAAAAGTTTCCCAAATGGGCGCCGAGGGCGATGGCCCCCTTGCCTTTGCTCAAGGCCGCCTGCAGGTGCTCTCGGCCAGAGAGCGGGATTTCAGCGCGGATCTGTTCGACCGGGGCCTCAAGGGCAAAACCGAGCTCCACGACATCGCGGAAAAAGTTGCGCAGCGACCTGCGCACCGTGGCGGCAATTTCCGCGGCGCCTAGCTGGTCGCCGAGCGCGAGCGTCAAATTTCGGATCGAGCGCGTGCGGAAGCTGTGGAATAGGACGAAGCCGAGATCGGCGGCGACCCGAGCCGTGGCGAGGAAGAAACTGCGAGGAAAAATTTTGATCGACAGGAGTCCGAGGCTGAGACCGAGTCCCGTAGCGATCTGGGCGAGGTTTGTGAGCAACCGGCGCATCAAATGTAGCTCTTTTGCTTATAATACTTTCTCGCTTCGGGATGAAGAGGGATCGTAAGCGGCGCGCCGTCGCGGTTACTGCAACAAGTCCCTTTGCGTTGTTCCGGTGCGATGGGGTGCTGTTTTCCCCGGAAAATCACCCGACCACGGTAAAATTCCAACAAAAACAATAGCTTAAGTCATAAAGCCAGCTCCTGTGAAGCCCCGGTCTGTTTTTTCTGTTTTTTTGGTGCTAGATAATGATGTCACTGTGGCTGAGGTTGGATTTTATGCGGATGATTCTACCCCCTTTGAAAGAGCGTCGGCTGGTGGATCGTTATCTTGCCTCTTTCTTCCGTGACTACAGGCCTTCGGCCTTTAAGAAGGCCATTTCTTCCCTCTCTCGTTTTTACCACTTGAAAATGCCGAAGGTAGAGTGGTTTGAATACCTCGACTGGGGCAAGACGGCGGGCAAAACCTACGAGAACGGCCAGATCTATCTGGTCCACCCGGAAAACTGGAAGCGGGGCAGGAAATACAATTCCGAAAGGAGCTGGATCAACACGGCTTACCACGAGATCGGGCACTACGTCTTTTGGGCGGATGCTGAAAGCAAAGCGGATAAGTTCGCCTTCCGCATGGTCCGAGGGCTCAACAACCACAAGTAGCCTCTTACCGGGTACCTGAGGGCTTGTCCGGCAACTCCCCTCTTACTTTAGTTCATGGACTACAAAGAGACTTTGAACCTACCTAAGACTCGTTTCCCCATGCGGGCCAACCTGCCGCAGAATGAGCCCGCTCAGGTAGAGAGGTGGAGGCGGGAAAATGTCTATGAAAAGATCCTTGAGGCCAACCAAAAGAGGGATAAATACATTCTTCATGACGGCCCGCCTTATGCCAACGGCAACATCCATCTGGGACATGCTCTCAATAAAATCCTCAAGGACATTATCGTCAAGTACAAGAATATGACAGGGCATCTTGCTCCCTACATACCGGGTTGGGACTGCCATGGCCTGCCGATCGAACTCCAGGTGGAAAAAAATATCGGCGGGGCGAAGAAAAAGAATTTGAGCCAGTTAGAGGTGCGCCGGCTGTGCAAGGAGTATGCGCAGAAATATATCTCGATACAGAGGGAGGAGTTTAGAAGACTGGGAGTTTTGGGCGACTGGGAGAACCCCTACCGCACGATCGATTACGCTTACGAGGCGGCAGAGATCCGGGAATTGGGAAAGTTCATCGCCGCCGGCTCGCTTTACCGCCAGAAAAAGCCTGTCTACTGGTGCGCCTCCTGCCATACGGCCCTGGCCGAGGCGGAAGTAGAATATGAAGATCATACTTCGCCTTCGATCTATGTTAAGTTTCCGGTCACGAATCCTCAAGGGAAATTTTCTCTGGCCGCCGAGGGGACATCCTTTGTCATTTGGACCACCACTCCATGGACGCTTCCCGCCAACCAGGCGATCGCTCTCCACCCCCGCTTCATGTACCGGCATGTGAAGACCCCTGCAGGAGAGGTGATCTTGAACCAGGAACTTATCGAGACGGTGATGAAGGCGTTGGGGTTTTCGCCGGGGAGCTATGAGGTCACTTCAGGCGCATGGACGGGTACAGAGTTGGAGGGCGTTCTCTGCCGCCATCCCTGGATCGATCGCGAGGTGAAGATCGTTCTGGGTGAGTTCGTCACTCAGGACCAAGGCACCGGGTGTGTCCACATCGCCCCCGGCCACGGACAGGAGGACTATGAGGTCGGCCAGCGCTATGGCCTCGAGGTCTTGGCGCCGGTGGACGCCGCGGGCAAATTCACCGCCGAGGCCGGCGATCTTGCAGGTGAGTTCGTCTTTGAGGCCGATCCTAAGATCGTCCAAAAGCTTAGGGAGCGCCAGGCCCTTCTTAAAGAGGAGAAGCTGCCCCACAGCTACCCTCACTGCTGGCGCTGTAAGAAGCCTGTGATCTTTCGCGCCACCGAGCAGTGGTTCATCTCGATGGAGAAGAGTGATTTACGCCGGAAGGCGCTGCAGGCGATCGACCGAGTCGTCTGGATCCCGCCGTGGGGGCGCGAGCGCATCCGCGGCATGCTCGAGAGCCGGCCCGATTGGTGCATCTCGCGGCAGCGCTCCTGGGGCGTGCCGATACCTGTGTTCTACTGCCTACAGTGCCACCAAGCCCTGCTGAGCCAGGAGCTCTGTGAACACATCGCATCGATTTTCGAAAAGGAGGGGTCGGATGCCTGGTTTATCCGTCCCGTCGCCGAGCTCGTTCCGCGCAATCTGCGTTGTCCTGGTTGCGGAGGGAAAGATTTTTCTAAAGAGGAAGACATCTTGGATGTTTGGTTTGACTCGGGTATCAGTCATGCCGGCGTGGTAGAGGTAGATAGCCGCCTGGGTGGCCGAGCCGATCTTTACCTGGAAGGCAGTGACCAGCACCGCGGCTGGTTCCACACCGCTCTTCTCACCTCGGTGGCGACGCGGGGCCGCGCTCCCTACCAGAGCGTGCTCACGCATGGTTTTACCCTCGATGGCAAGGGGCGCAAGATGTCGAAGTCTCTCGGCAACGTGATCGCCCCGCAGGAAATCATGAAAAAGTTTGGCGCGGAGATCTTGAGGCTTTGGGTGTCGGCCGAGGACTACCGCGAGGACGTGAGAATCTCCGACGAGATACTGAACCGTCTGGTCGAGGCTTACCGGAAGCTAAGAAACACGCCCCGCTTTTTAATCAGCAATCTCTACGACTTTGATGCCGAGAGAGATGCGGTTCGGCCGGATGAATTGGACGAGCTGGATCGCTGGATCCTGCACCGAACTCAGAAGCTCCTCGCCAGATGCCGGGAGGCATATGAGAGCTTTGAGTTTCATGTCGTCTACCATGCCCTGAACAATTTCTGTAGCGTGGATCTCAGCGCCCTTTACCTGGATATCGTCAAGGATCGCCTCTATTGCGAGAGAGCGGATTCCAAAGAGAGGAGAGCTGCTCAAACAACTCTGTACAGGATTTTAGAGGTGCTGGTCCATCTGATGGCCCCAATTCTTTCCTTTACCGCAGAAGAGATATGGGGGTACATGCCGAAAAGGGGTGGTGCGCCTGAGAGCATTTTTCTTTCGAATATGCCTGCACCCGATGATGCCTTGACCGGCGAGGCATTAGTGGCTAATTGGGATCAAGTGCTGAGGGTACGGGAGGAAGTCCTCAAGGTTCTGGAGATATCCAGAAAACCGCCGGAGGGCGAAGGCATTCTCGGGCATATCATCGGCCATTCTCTGGATGCCGAGATTTTATTTTTTCCGGACATGTATGATTCGAGCTCCAAAGCAGTTCTTACGGCTCGCAGCCCACAAACGTGGGAAGATATTTTTATTGTCTCCAAAGTTAAAGTTGAGTCAGGCCAAATACCTGATAGCTTTGGTTGGGATCAAGAAGATAGATTGGCAGGATCTATTGAGATAATCCGTCCAAACGGGCGGGAAGGTAGGATGTACGATAGTCCACTTCTCAACGGCCCCATAGTAGTTTTTAAGGCCGAGGGCCAAAAATGTGAGCGATGCTGGAAGTATAGTGCAAGTGTTGGCAGTGAGACCTCCCACCCAACCGTCTGTGATCGCTGCGCCGGAGTCTTAAAAACCGGAGTGGCTACTTGAGCGGCAAAACCACACTCGTCTCGGTCCTGCTCGTCTTCATACTCCTGCTGGACCAGGCATCCAAAGTGACGGTTGCCCGCATGCTACCCCTGCATCACTCGATACCTGTCATCGAAAACCTGTTCAGCCTTACCTATATCCGCAATACCGGTGCGGCGTTCGGTATTTTTGCCGGAGCAGACCTGCCGCTGCGCCGGCCCCTGCTGATTTTGTTTTCGCTTGTTGCGATCGGCTTTGTCGTGATGCTGTTAAGGCGCCTGGCGGAAAAGGAGCGGGGGTTGATCGTCGCCCTGACATTCATTCTGGGCGGGGCACTCGGGAACCTCATCGATCGAGTCTTTTACGGTGAGGTGATCGACTTTCTCGATTTTTATTGGTCTGGATATCACTGGCCGGCCTTCAATTTTGCCGATAGCTTCATCACGCTCGGGGTCATGATAACCCTTTACCGCCTTCTTCGAGCCAAAGGCGACGATCCTTTTGTCCGCTCGGGGGAGTAATCGCCGTCGCTTCAGGCCAATTTTCTTTGTTGGGGTATTCCCAGCTCAGTCTACAGTAGGAGGGAACTGAGATGGCACCACAGGCTGGACATCCGGTTGAGGAACGTATCATTCAATTGCTCCGGCACCTAGGCATCGAGCAGGCCCACTTTGCGGCCTGCATGCCTCGAGACTGGGGAGGTCTTGTCAGCACACATCCGGCCAGCGTCTCGTCCCTCACCCTCATTTGTCCCATGGGCATAAACGTCAGTGCTCTACGCACCAACACCCCCCGGCTCTTGGTTTTAACCGGGGACCAGGGGCGACCTGCTGAGGAGGCACAACGAGCCGTGGCGAGTGTGCCGGCAGCCGCTCTGATAACGCTGCGCGACTACTTCGGTCCGCCCTGGGCAGATATGATAGCGGATCGCACAGAGGAGATTGGCTCCGCGATGATGGACTTCCTGGCACGCATTGACCAGGGGAGGATGGGCAGAGC
>Ga0156031_1091_pt1 | contig 22871 bp, 15 predicted proteins | sample RifCSPlowO2_02_FD_107685 | JGI IMG/M metagenome (GOLD analysis project Ga0156031, IMG submission 107685) | Deltaproteobacteria bacterium RIFCSPLOWO2_02_FULL_57_26
ATGTGTGAGTGCAAGACCTGATCCTTACCGCGGTGATCGCGTAAAATCCGCGGAAACGTGAAAAGGCCATGCGAATTAAGTCAGTGCGAATCCAGAACCTGCGAGCATTCAAAGACGAGACCATTCACCTTGATCGCTACACTCCTCTCGTGGGCGCAAATGGGTCAGGCAAGTCGACCATACTCTGCGCTCTAAACATCTTCTTCCGCGAAACTGCGGAGTCCCCTCTCAACCTTCTGGAGTTACAGGAGGAGGACTTCCATGGAGGCAATACTTCCCAGCCGATAGAAGTTACAATAACGTTCTGCGATCTTGGCGAAGATGCTCAGAAAGATTTCGTCGACTACTATAGACAGGACCAACTCGTGGTCTCCGCTGTTGCTCGCTTCGATCCTGGGACGAGACGTGCACCTGTGTTGCAATTTGGTCAGCGCAAGGGCATTCGCGATTTCGCAAAGTTCTTCGAGGGCGACAAGAATAAGGCCAGCGTTGATGAACTCAAGAAGATCTATGAAAACCTGCGAGCTTCGCGCGGGGATCTGCCGCCGCCCGCCACCAAGGCCCGTATGATCGAAGCATTGCGAAATTACGAGGAGGCAAAGGCAGACGAGAGCGAATTGATTCCCAGCGAAGACCAGTTTTATGGCTTCTCAAAGGGCGCCAACCGCTTGGTTCGGCACATCCAGTGGGTTTTCGTCCCAGCAGTAAAGGACGCCTCAACCGAGCAGGCAGAAGCCAAGGACCGCCCTCGGTAAGCTTCTGGCCCGAACCGTCCGAGCACGGATCACGTTTGATGACGAGCTTCGCAAGATCCGAACGGACGCTCAGGTCAAATACGATGAAATGCTCAAGGCGCAGCAAGGAGCGCTCGATCAGATCTCCGGAAGCCTGAAGGATCGGTTGGCTGAATGGGCGCATCCCGATGCACATGTTCAGTTGAAATGGCAACAAGATCCCGACAAGTCAGTGCGGATCGACGAGCCGTTCGCTCAGATCGTAGCCGGGGAGGGGAGTTTCTCCGGGAACCTCGCTCGATTCGGGCACGGGCTGCAGCGGGCCTATCTTTTGGCTCTCCTACAGGAGTTGTCTCGTACGGGAGCTGAAACCGAGCCCACGCTGCTTCTTGCCGTGGAGGAGCCGGAACTCTATCAGCATCCGCCTCAATGCCGTCACATGTCCAAGGTATTGCACGATCTAGCAAGTGGCAACTCGCAGGTTATTATTACGACACACAGCCCGCTCTTCATCTCCGGGCAGACGTTTGCCAGCGTAAGGCTCGTTCGCAAGAGCGCTGTCAGTTCCGAAGCTGTTGTCTCCTTCGTGCCAGTCCGCCGCCTAGCCGAGAGGCTCTCTGAGGCTCGGGAAGAAGATTCTCCGAGTGCCCCTACTGGCATCCTGGCGAAGATTCACCAAGCACTGCAACCCGCACTGAACGAGATCTTCTTCACCCCATTTCTCGTTCTAGTCGAGGGTCGCGAGGACGCAGCTTACATCCATGCGTACATTAACTTGATGGATAAGGCCGGCGATCTTCGGCGCGTGGGCTGTCACATCGTACCGGCCGACCGTAAAAGCTCCCTATTAATACCCTTGGCCATCGTCACAGAGCTTGGCATGCCTACCTTCTTGGTATTCGACGCAGACACTCATGCGCCAGACAGGAATGGCGCTCGCGAGATGCACCGAAAAGACAACCTGGCGCTTCTTCGTCTCGCCGGAATACCCGCGCCGGATCCACTTCCCAGCAGGACGCTGTGGACAGACCGGGTCGTAATGTGGGCTACTGAGTTCGGTCGCGAGATCGAGGGGGATTTTCCAGCTGAAGACTGGGCGAGGCTCTCCGAAGAGATCGAGGCGCGCTTCGGTCATGTTGGGGGGCTCTCAAAAAACCCTCTCTTCATCGCTGAGCGTCTGGAGGCAGCATGGAGTCGAGGCCTTCGGTCACGGCAACTGGAGGACCTGTGCAATCGTGTGTTAGCCTTCTGCGGGGCAGTTTAGCATTGTAATCGGAGGGGGGCCATCCAACAGAGAATAAAAGGCGTGTTCGCGGGAAGCTAGCGCGGGTCCAGCTCAGGTCTGTTGATTCTTAATCTCGCATGCTTCCTTGAAGCCGACCTGAGGCTCAGGGTCGGGTCGTGATCCTCGCAAAAGGCTGGTGGGCCAACGAAGGGAAAAGCCGTTGCGGCTCCATTCTAACCGGGCCGGAATATCTAAAGGATTTTTGGGGTCTAGCTGCCTATTGACTTATGGAGCGTGCGAACTCACTCTAGCTCGCCTTCCTCATCTCCTCCGCCAGGATCTCATTGACAAGCGACTGATAGGGCAATCCCTTCTTTTCGGCTGTCCTGCGCAACCAACCCAGGACCTTCGGATCGAGCCGTATGGCGATCAGCTTTCTCGGCTCATCTCCCAAGGTCGGCCGCCCTACGCGGCGCATACGGGAGAGCTGCTTCTCGGAAAGCTCCGGGATGTCCGAGAAGTCAATCTTTTTTGACCTTGTATCTTTGCCTTTCTTCCCGGCTCGCCCGCCTTGCGCTGATAATCCGCGTGATCTCTTCATGACCTCGTCTCCTTACAGTGTAGGCTATGACCAGTATTCTCCCCAAACCGCTTTTGGCCAAGCGCAATCGGCGAGGCTCGCTCAGTGAATGTTCCAGATCCTCGCCATCCAATCCCTCCGGGTCAAGAAACGCCGTGGCCGCTTCTTCGAATGGGACCCCGTGCTTGAGCTGGTTGGCTCTAGCTTTTTGCGGGTCCCAATCGAACATAGATTATGTATATACTAAATAGGGAGCAGTCGCAAGAGCGTTTTTCCCTTCCCGCGACTCCACGGAGAAGAAACGGGACCGAAGGTTAGAAGAGGAACCAACCCAGGCTGAGGGCGCCGCCGCCGAGGAGGCCCAAGGCGATCAGCGAGTAAATGGGTAGGGTCAGACCTTTCACTCTGTACAATCTTAGTCAGGGCTCTCCTGCCGTGCATTGGCGGGCTTGTAACGCTTGACCTTAATCTGGTCGCCATGCATGCGGGCCTGGGCGGCATCGTAACCGGCCTGCATTTTCAAGAGCAGATCCATGCTGACGCCGAATGCCTTTTCCAGGCGAAGGGCCATCTCAGCCGAGACAGAGGCCTTGCCGTTGGTTACATCGGACAGCGTTGCGCGGCGAACGCCGAGAATTTCGGCCGCACTGGTTACGGTCAAACCGAGAGCTTTGATGATCTGCTCCCGGATAATTTCGCCCGGATGGGGCGGGTTCTTCATAGCCATGGCTTATACCTCCTAATGATAATCCTCAAAGTTCACTTCGGTGACGGTATTGCCCTGAAGCCTGAAGGTAATCCGCCGGTTGCCTGACAGGGTGGGCAGGCACGCCCCTTGGGTTGTCATCTTCGTAAAGGCGTCTGAGGCCCTTGTGCCGGAACTTCCCGACGATCACGATGGATTGTACGGCATTACCGTACATCCGTTAAGTGATTTTCAGAACCGCAAAGCGGCCACATGGAGGACCTTTATCTTCTGCGCGTCGGTTAGGCCGACGCGGGTTGCCAACGGCTTGTGGGGAATTGGGGGTCAGAGGACAAATTTGATCGGGTAATCCAAAAATGCACTCTGCCCCCGGCTTTTGCGCTGGGGAGACGCCACAAACCGGTAAGCAAGACCTAGACCATTACGGTTGGCTTTCAAGGCTGAGGAACCTGATAGTGAGCGTCGGGAACCGTTTGCTACTAACGAAGTCGCCTTATCGCCTCGACGTACGCTTTGATCCCCTTCTCGAGGTCATATTCGGGATTGTAACCCAGATGTTCCCTTGCCCGAGAAATATCAAAGATGCAGTAACTGTTTTTCCTCATCTCTTTCATCCCCGGGACCTCTAATCCAGGCCCTATTTTAATACGAGCCCGGGGGAACATGCTCTTCAGCACCCGTTCGAAGTCTCCCAGTGTGACTCCTTTTCCTGTTCCGATATTGAAGGTCCACTGGTGGAGAGGATCGGTCTTCAGTGCCAGAAAAATGGCCTGGGCTACATCTCCGACATACATCGTGTCATTCCGCTGGTCTCCACCTCCGGCTATCGATACTTCTTTATTATCCATGACATCTTCAATAATTTGCCCATGGAGCGAAAGGGCTCCATGCCGGGCCTGCTTCCCCGGTCCATAGATGGAGACAAACCTGAGCACAACGCACTCCACTCCGTATCGTTCCCTGTAGTAGTTGCCGATCGTTTCACAGCAGACCTTGATGACGCCGTAGAGATCCAGGGGGTTACACGGGTGGTCCTCCTTAACCGGCAGATATTCTGGATAAGCATGCTTTCCTGTGATTGCACCGAAGGCTGCTTTGGAGCTCGTATAAACAACACGGCGGATATTATGAGCTCGGGCCGCTTCAAGGACATTGACCGTCCCGTCTACGCCAACCTTCATCGCAAGGCGTGGGTCCGCTTCTGCAGGTCCGGGCATGAGAGCTGCAAGGTGGGCAATATGAGTGATCCTGTAATCAGTGATAATCTTCTCAAGGCTCTGAGGGTCAAGGATGTCCCCCGCTACCAGCTCTACGTCATTTTTGATATCGGAGATCAGCGAAAGATCCATCCGGTTATCCATCAGCACCGGCCGTATCCCATGCGAGAGGAGTAGCCTGGCGGTTACTGCTCCGTTCACTCCCATTCCGCCTGTTATAAGAACATTCATGTGATCAGTCTCCTTCACGGACTTCCAAGGCCTCGCCGAGGCGCAGAAAGATCAACTTGAATCCCGCCACCTCGCGCTTGAGGGCTCGTTGGACGGCCCCGGAGTAGATTTGAATCTGATGGCGATAGATCTCGGCGGACTTTTCGAGATCGCTTTTCTCGATCCGATCGGTTTTGTAATCGGCCAGGTAAAGTTGCCCGTCGCGCTCGTAGAGTAAGTCGATGACCCCCTCCATGACCTGGCCATTCCATGGAGTGAGAAAAGGAATCTCACGGCCAAGAATCTGAACTGAGGCGAGCTCCCGGTAGGCGGCCGAAGAAAAGAACGCTCCGAAGATCTCTTCGAGCTCGCTCGCGACTTTGAGGCGGGAGTCTGAGGGCCGGTGCTGTAACCGGCTTGCGAGAAAAACGCGGAGCTTTTCGTGAAAAGTGTCGGTAGGGTCCCGGAAGTCCCACCTCTGAAGAAAGCCGTGGGCCAGGTCGCCGATCAGCAAGGCATCCGTGGATCCAGAGAATTGCCGCCGCAGCTCCTCGCTCCCCTCGCTGAGTTCGATTTCCCGCTTTTTGAGTTTTGTCGGCGTGAGAAACACCGGCTTCTGGATAGCCGCCTGATAGTCGTTTTCTCTCCGCTTCCAGAGATCGGCATAGGCCGTCCAGTCCTTTGGCTCTTTCTTCTCTTTCTTTCTTTCCCGCCGCCGGGAGGGCACAGCGAGATTTTCAGTTACGGCTAGAAACTCGACGGTCCCGTCTCCCGCTTGTAGAGATCCTGGCGAGTCACAAGCGCTCAGATCTCCGAGGCACTCCTCCAGCATCGCCAGGAAACTTGTCGGAGCGCCTCTTTCGGTTTTGGCGCAGGAGATCGTCAGATGTTCCCGGGCGCGCGTCATGGCCACGTAAAGGACCCGCTTTTGCTCTTCGCGCTCTCGGCGCCTTCTTTTCTCGCCGAGATACACGGCGGGTAGATTGAGATACTCGCCCAGGCGGAGGCCTGCGAGTTCGGTAGACCAGTCGTACTCGGCTGATGGCTCGTCGCCGCGCCCTTCGATGAGGGCATGGCAGCCGGCGAGGATCACGATCGGGAACTCGAGACCCTTGGCCTTGTGGACGCTCAGGATGCGCACCGCGTCCACGTTCTCCTCCGCCAGCGCGCTCTCGCTCTCTTCCTTCACCTCCAGGACCCGTCCTTCCAGTCTCGCGATGATCTCCTTTAGAGTTCCCGCTCCTTCACGCGCGAGGAGTTCTGCCTGGTCGCGAACCTTGTCCAGGTTGGCCACGGCCTGCTCGCCGTTAAAAGAGATCGCCGCTAGAAGCTTTATGGGGATACGGCTGAAGATGCGGAAGACCGCCTGGCCGACAGGCAGTCTGCGTGCTTCTTCGTGGAGCTCGAGGAGGGCTTCATAGAGTTCCTTAACCGGAGAGAGAAGTCTCTTCCGGTCGTTTCCCACCCTTCTGACGGCGCGGCAGTCCAAAAGCCCCGCGCGGTGAAGCTCATAGATCCGCGTATCTTCAAGGCCGCCGACGGCAGAGCGCAGCAGGCCGACCAGGGCGGACCTGTCCGATGGATTTTCGACTACTCGCAGGAGGTTTACCGCATCGATAACCTCCTGCGCGGCATAGAAGTGCCTTTCTCCTTCTACAACGTATCGGACCCCCCGTCTGCGCAGCGGCTCCAGGTACTGATGGACATCGGTCAATTTCCTCAAAAGGATGGCGACATCCTTGGGCTCAGCCAGGACTTTCTCTCCGTTGCGGTTCAGTATTTCGGCTCTTCCCAAAACCTCCTCGGAAAGCCAGCGAGCCAGGCTTTCGGCCTCGAGCCGGCGCGCTCGGTCGGAGTCCAGCGGTCCGGCTTCACTCTCTACCCGTCGAATCTGGACTTTGCGGTAGGGCAGGGAATGGGTCTCTCTCGGTTCCGTGTCGGTCCGACTCTCGGGGGGACGGATGGCGACATAGGGCGGTTGGAGCCCTTCAACCGGGTGGATTAACCGCTCGAACACGCCGTTGACGACGTTCAGAATCCCGGCGTGGCTTCGGAAGTTGTTGGTGAGCCTGCACTCCAGTCCGCCTTGTGCCTGGATGACCTCCTGGACGACCTCCAGGTAGGCTTCGATGTCCGCCCGCCTGAAGGCGTAAATGGATTGCTTTGGATCGCCCACGACAAAAATCTTCCCGGGTGTGAGCTCCACCTGGCGCCAGTACCCGGCTTGCCGTCCGGTTCTCTCCGCTAGATAAAGAAGGATCTCGTACTGGAGTGGGTCCGTATCCTGAAACTCGTCGACCAAAATCGCCTGGAATTGCCGCTTGAGTTCCTCGCGCGCGTGCAGGTGATCGCGCAGCAGATTACGGGCGCGAACGAGAAGCCCGTCGAAGGATATCCAACCCTCCTGCAGGAAGCGCTCCCGCAAGCCCTTCGCGAACGGCACGAGGAGTGCCGTGACAAGGCGTGCAAGGTCGCCATCGACCTGGCAAAGGTTTTTCGCCACGCGGATGAGATCTCTGGCAGCCTCGAAGTCTTCCTCGCTCCAGGCCTTGACCCTGCCAGGGGAAGACCCGGCGAGCAGATCCCTTTCTTCCTGGAGGACTCCTGCGGCAAGCTCGCCCCGGGCCAGAAACTCCCGGATGACCGCGAGCGCGGCGTGAGCAAACTCATCGATCTTGTAATTTTTGCCGGGATGGCGCTGGATCAGCTCCGCGGCCCTTTCCTCGTTTTTTTTAAGCCACAGAGCCACGGGTTTCGCGGTGCCATCCTCCCGCGACTGTGTCTTGAGGCTTTCGAGTTGGATCGTTTCCGAGCAAAGCGAAAAGGCCAGCGAGCGAACCTCTTCGAGGCGGATTTTCCTCAGCACCCGCTTCCAGTCCTCTTTCCGGGCGCCCGCCAGAGAGAGCTCCTGATCCAGGTAGAGCTGCCAGCTCTCTTCGAACTGTCGCTCCAGACGGGGTCCCTCGTCTTCTGCAAACTGCGGATCGACTCCCGCCTCCAGGGGATAAAGGCGCAGCAGCGAGGCGGCGAAGCTGTGGATGGTTCCGATATAGCTTCTTTCGAGCTGGTGCAGGGCCTCCCTTGATCTCCGATCGACTTCGGCCTTGGAGAGGTGGTACCTCTCCATCAGGGATCGAAGCTCTCGAAAAAGCTCCTTTTCAGCCCTCGATCCCGGCTCTCTATCCAGTCGGACGTTCGGATAGGATTCCAGCCGCTCCCTCAGTCGAACCTTCATCTCGGTCGCCGCCTTGTTGGTAAAGGTGAGCGCGACAATCTCCTTGATGTCCAGAGGGCTCGGGTTGCGCAGCAAAAGATGTACGAGCCGGTCCACGAGCAGGGTCGTTTTCCCCGTGCCCGCGCCGGCCGTGACCACGATATTCCGGTCGAACGTGGCCGCCGCGCGCTCGCGCTCTTCGCGGTCCGATAGATCGAGGTAGATCATCACGCCTTCGTACGCCTCCGCGCCGGCAGTTCTCGCTCGACCTGCTCGTGGCTCAGTTTGATCCCCTTGAGGTTCTTATGGGCCTGAGATACGGGATCCTTTTCGGCGCGCCAGCGGGTGGGCAGGTGGTTTTTACGACAGACCTCGGAGACCTCGCACAGGCGACAGTGCTCGCCGGGCTGAATGACGAATCGGCCGTTCGTGATGCCCTCGACCAGAAACGACAGGGTCTGCTTGAGCCGGGCGCCGACGTCACCCTCCCAGGCGCTGTCGGAGAAGGTCCGGATCACCAGGGGTCCTTCTTTCCATCGGGGGGCCACATAATAGAATGAGGCCTCGACTGACGCCGCAGGCCCTCTTTCCCCGGCGCCCGCCGCAAAGCGCTTGGCCAGCAGGACATAGAAAGGAGGCTGCAGGCGCTGGCCCCGTGCCGCCGCCAGCACGAGATTGTTATCTACGGCGGAAGCGGCGGCGGTCGTTTTGAGCTTATAGTCGACCACGCGGTATTTTCGCTCCTGCGGCTGAAAATCGATCCTATCCATACGACCGTGGAGCAAAAGCCCTTTTAGGTTTTTTGGCTTCTCCCAGGGCAGGTAGTTCTCCAGCTCGGTCTCGAAGCTTTCTGGTCGGTAACCCGACGACGAAAGCTCAGCGAGGTCCCGCGCGACCACCTCTTTGAGCAGATCGATCAAAGTCTCTCTCAGAACCTCCCAGACAAGGGGGTACCCCGGCGGGTTTTCGAGCTCGTAGCGCGTAAAAGTTTCCTCAGCCGCCTGTTCCACGACGGCGCCGACATTCACGCTTTCCTTTTTGCCTTTGAAGTAGCCCTTTTCGACCAGCTTCTCGAATACGCTTCTCAGGATCGAATGGCAGAGCCGGCCCATCGCAGAGGCTTCTGGAGTTTCGATTTCCTCGGGGCGTTCGAGCCGGCCAAGTCCTAGGAACGAGACCGCGAAAAACTGAAAGGGGCATTGGGCGTAGCGCTCCAACGAGGTTGGAGAGACCCCGTATCGGTACAGCCGATCATTGAAATCGGAAAGCGGTCCCAAGTAGCCGTCGAATTCGGTAACGTCGCCACCGGGCTCCTCCAGGGCCTTCATGGCGCGGCGTCCGCGGCGGTAGAGGGTCGCCGACGGGGAGAAAAACTCCAGGAGAGCCGAAGGATCGAGGGAGTCAAGCTCCCATTGGATCGCCAGCTCCTCAGGAGGAAGCGCCTCCATTCGGTTGTAAGGCTGGACCTGGCGCTTTTCCACCACGGCGCGCGGGATCGGAGTCTCAGGGACGCGAACGGGCGGGTCGGCCCGGGATAGAGCCTGGCGCAGCTCAGAGAGGTACCACGAGGGAGTCAGTGCCCTTCCGTTGTCATCGGCCCGCTGATAGAGGCAATAGAGCCGCTCCCTTGAAGCTCCCACGAGCAGGGCGAACAACAGCTTTTCTTCGTCGAAGGCGGCGACCTTCTCGCTCACCTTGTAGCCGAGATCGGCTTCGAGAACGCGTCGGTCCCGATCTCTCAGAAAGGCGTCCTCGCGGATCGTTCGGGGAAAGAGCCCTTCGTTCATGCCCAGGATGAAGAGTGCTCTAAAGGGAATCCCGCGGGCGGTCATCGCGTCGAGTACGGACACCCCCTCGATGTCGGATTCTGAAACCGGGATGGATGAGTGTTCGAGCCAGTGGTGGAAGGTTTCCAGGAACCTTCTAAGGTCGATATTGGGCTCCACCGCGTCGAGGCCGGAAAGCCGATCGAGGAGGCTTGAGATCGCGGCCCCGGTCCTTTCGGCTTCGGGCGGCGGATTTCCGTCCTGGTCGGCGATCCCCAGGTATTTTCGCAGCAATGCCTTCCAAGCCTCCGCATACTGGCTCCAGGAGCCTTCGCTGGGCAGAACGCTTAGGTCGTGATGGATGGTTTTGTAAATCTGCCACAGGATGCGAAGCTGATCGGCCGAGCCGCCAAAAGCCACGGTGCCCTCATCTCCGTTCTCCCGCGGCTCGACGACCCGATCCTTGATAGAGTGCCTTTCGAGCCGCTGCCATTCCTCGAATCCGCTCGTGATGCCGAGCCGGCGGGTGAGATAATCCCAAAGGTCGGCGCGCGGGGCGGCTCCGGGAGGGCAATAGGGTCTGGCATCGAAAAAGGGAGAGGAAACGAGATCAATGAAGGAAGAGCGAAGGTAATCCTTCAAGGGTTGCTCAACGAGAAGCCACGCAGCCTTGGCGAGAGGGAATTTGAAGAGTGGCTCTTCGGCGAAAATCGCGGCGGGGATCCGGTGCTCGGAAAAGACCTCCTGGATCCACCCCACGTAGGGCTCGAGCGTCCGGGCCACGACGCCCATCTCGCGAAATTCGATCCCGTCCTCGGCGTTGAGCCGAAGTATCTCTTTGGCTGCGGTCAGGAGCTCGTCGCGTGCACCAAAGCAGGTAAAAATCTCGCAGCGGAAATCGGCTGGAAAGAGGTTGGTCCCCTCGCCGGGCTCGTCGCGAAAGAGGGAGGGAAGCGGATTGCGAACAGGCTTCTTTTCCGGCTCCGAAGCGAGTTCGCGAATCCCGGCTTCGTTATGAGCCAGGCCCGTGACATGCCTTTCGTAAAAGCGCCGGGAAAACTCCCAGGCCGGATGTTTCGGCGTTGTCCGGAAGAGGGGGAAGAACAAGGTAGAGGGGCGTTCGCGGGCGAGGAGGTGGAAGAAATCGGTCTGAACCTGGGTAAGATCATAGAAGCCGTAAAAGAAGACGTGCTTAAAATGGCGGAGAAATTCGGATTCCGAGGGCTGTCCCATGACTGCTACGCCCAGATCGGCATAATCCCAAAGCTCCCTCTCCTTGCAGTACGAGCGGAAGGCATGGAAAAGGGAAAAGAGGCTCGCGATCCTGTCCGTTTTTTCACCTCCGAAGTACCCTTCGCGCACGGCCTCCAGGGCTCGCAGCGGATCGACCATTCCGTCCTTCAAGTCCCGAAGCGTTTGCCAGAGAGCCATGCATCCCCCGGCCTTTTCCTCCAATCCCGAGTAGCCTTCACCTTCTCGTTGTCCGGTTCGGATTAACCGCTTCAGGACCTCTTCGAAGAAGAGATCGTCGCGGAGCTCCAAGGTATTTGTGCCGTAAGCGTCTTCGAAAATACGCAGCGAGAGCTGATGAAAAGTCAAAAGATGGAGGTCCAGAAGATCGAGACCGCGCTCCCGGACCAGAAGGAGTTTGAGGCGACGGCGCAACGAATTAGAGGGGACCAGGATCAGCAGTGGTGAAAACGGATCGGGCTTTTTATGTTCGCGGACCTTCTCGATCAGGGCGTCTTCCAGGTAGGGGTGGAATGGTCCTAACAAGATCTCCATGGAAAACCAACACTTGGACCTTAACACATTAGGGGCATCGGGCAAAGATTTTTAAGTTGCAAATCCAACCCCAAAGATTTAAACAGAGGACGGTATCCACCCCCTATGCTTTGGGCGCGTAAAACCTCGCTCTTATTTCTTCTCCTTTTATTGTTGTGGCCGGCTGCCTTGCATGCCCAAAGGGCCGGCCAGGGGATCGTCGTCTCTGACGACAAGCTCGCCACGGAGGCAGGGATGGAAATCCTCAAGGCCGGCGGCAATGCGGTCGATGCCGCGGTGGCCACGGCCTTTGCCCTGGGAGTGGTCGACCCTGCGTCCTCCGGTGTGGGAGGCGGCGGTTTTATGGTGATCTACCAGGCTCGGGAGCGGAAGGCTCATGTCTTGGACTTCCGCGAGACCGCGCCCGCGGCGGCCCATAAGGACCTCTATATGAAGGGGGGGCGTGTCGTCTCCAATCTGAGCCTGACCGGCTCGCTTGCCGCGGCCGTGCCGGGCCAGATTGCAGGCCTCTCAGAGGCGCTGAAGCGCTTTGGCCGTCTTCCGCTGTCGGCGGCGATGGCTCCTGCGATCCGCTACGCCGCCGAAGGCTTCCCGCTTCGTGCTTATCTCCGCCACGCGATCGAGCGGCAGCTTTCGCTCATACGGAAGTCTCCGGATCTGGCCCGGATCTTTCTCAAGGGGGACGAAGTCCCCGCAGAGGGCGAACGCATCCGTCAGCCGGAATTGGCGGCGGCCCTGAAGGCGGTGGCGGAAAAGGGCCCGCGGGTTTTTTATGAGGGGTGGATTGCTGAGGCGATCGCGGGAAGGCTTAAGAAAGAGGGCGGGATTTTAACCCTCGAAGACCTGAAAAACTATAAGCCCGTCTGGCGGGAGCCGATCATTGGCAATTATCGCAAGTGGGTGGTCATCACGATGCCACCGCCGAGTTCCGGCGGGATTGCCCTGATTCAAATGCTCAATGTCCTGAGTGGCTATCAGCTCAGTCTGATTTCCCGCGATTCGACCACGTATCTACATCTCCTCACCGAGACGATGAAGCAGGCCTTTGCCGACCGGGCTCAATACCTCGGGGATCCGGACTTCGTCCAGGTCCCGAGCAAGAAACTCATCTCCAAGGATTATGCGACGTGGACGCGCAACCGGTTCTCCCCCGTGCGCACGCATCTTCCTAAATTTTACGGTTTCGGCGCGTTCAAGGCGGAGCAGGGCGGGACGACCCACTTCGGGGTCCTGGATCAATTCGGCAACGCCGTCTCAAGCAGCCTGACGATCAATACCCAGTTTGGCTCAAAAGTACTCGTTCCCGGAACCGGTGTTATCTTGAACAACGAGATGGATGATTTCTCGCTGCATCCCGGCGTTCCCAATGTCTACGCCTTGGTCGGGAATGGAGCCAATTCCATCCAGCCCAAGAAAAGGCCCCTGAGCAGCATGACCCCTACGATTATCCTCCAGGGAGATCGTCCGGTTTTGATCGTCGGAGGCTCGGGGGGACCGCGCATCATTACCGCCACGCTGCAGGCGATTCTTAATGTCTTGGACTTTCACATGCCGCTAAAAAAGGCGGTGGAAGCGGCGCGGATCCATCACCAGTGGCTGCCGGACGAACTGGCGGTGGAAAGCAAGATCCCTGAGAGTTTGCGCCATTCCCTGGAGCGCAGGGGGCACGTGGTCAAAGAAAAGGACTCCTTGGGCGTGGTGCAGGCGATTCTGGTCCGGCGGGGGAAGGCCGTGGCGGAGGCCGATCCAAGAAAAGAGGATTGGCTCAAAGCAGAGAAAGCCTCGAAGTAGCACGTGGCACCATGGGCCAGGTCGTCTCTCCGGCCCCTAGTGGAAGGGGTTGCGGAGCATGATCGTCTGTTCCCTCGAAGGCCCGACGGAAACCAAAATCAAGTCAGTCTCGAGGATCTCCTCCAGCCGGCGCACATAGCGTTGAGCGTGCTTCGGGAGGTCCGCGAGTTTGCGCGCGGCGGAAATCGGTGTAGCCCAACCTTCCATCTCCTCCCACACGGGCTTGGCTTCCTCCAGGATCCTCAGGCTCGCGGGGAACTCGCGGTAGAGCTTGCCGGAGTGCCGGTAAGCGGTGCAGACCCGGATTTTTTTAAACCCGGTCAGTACATCCAGCTTCGTGAGCGCGATCCCCGTCATCCCGTTGATGCGCACGGCGTAGCGCACTCCGACAGCGTCGAACCAGCCACAGCGGCGCGGCCTGCCGGTGGTGGCGCCGAACTCGTCTCCGTCGTGCTTGAGCTTCTCCCCTTCGGCTCCCTTGAGCTCGGTGGGAAACGGACCGCCGCCCACGCGGGTCGTGTAGGCCTTGGAAATCCCGATGATCTGATGGATGTTCTGCGGCCCGATTCCGGCCCCGCTGCAAACTCCGCCGATCACGGCATTGGAAGAGGTGACGAACGGGTAGGTCCCGTGATCGACATCCAGAAGCGTTCCCTGGGCGCCCTCAAAGAGGACCTTCTTTCCGGCTTTGATTTCCCGGTCCAAAAGCAGCGCGGTATCCGCGACATACTCTCTGAGTTTTTCCCGGTAGCCGCAATAGGTCTTGTAAATCTCTTGGAAATTGAGTGTCTTCTCCTTGAGGATCGCCTTCAGGTAGATGTTTTTCTCCTCGATATTGTATTTAAGCTTCTCCCGGAAGGTTTTTTCGTCGAGCAGGTCCACGAACCGGATTCCGATCCGACCCACCTTGTCTTCGTAGGTCGGGCCGATGCCGCGACCGGTGGTGCCGATCTTGCCCTTTCCCCTGAGCCGCTCCCGCGCCTGATCCACGGATTTGTGATAAGGCATGATCAGATGCGCCTGTTCGCTGATCTTGAGCAGGGAGTTGTCCTGGAAGCAACCCTTCCGTTTTAGGCCGTGGATCTCCTCAAGCAGGACCTCCGGATCGACCACGACTCCGTTTCCAATGATGCAGAGTTTGCCCGGGTGGAGAGCGCCGGAAGGGATGAGGTGCAGGACGGTCTTTTGTCCGTCCACGACGAGCGTGTGGCCGGCGTTGTTGCCGCCCTGAAAGCGTACGACGATGTCGGCATCCCGGGTGAAGAGATCGACGATCTTGCCTTTCCCTTCATCCCCCCACTGAGCCCCGATGACGGCGACGTTAGCCACGTGGATCTATGACCGAAGACCGACGACGGCTGACCGGGCTCCGGTCGGCGGTCTTCCGTCTTGCTTGCTCACAGTTTTACCAGGTCCGCGCTCACAATGTCGGGCAGGCTGCGCAGGGCCTCCAGGGTTTCTTTGGGAACCGGTTCGTCTACATGAATCAGCGAGATGGCCATGCCGCCCACCTTCTCGCGTCCGAGCTCAAGCCCTGCGATGTTGATCCCTTTTTTCCCCAGCAGGGTCCCGACGGCCCCGACCACGCCGGGAACGTCCCGGTTATGGAGCATGAGAATATAGCCCTCGGGCACGGCTTCGAGATAGAAGTTGTTGATCTTGACGATGCGCGGGTTGTTGCTACCGAATATCGCTCCTTCGACCTCAATCTCTTGGTCCCCAGTCTTGGCGCGCACCGTGATGGAGCTGGTGAAGTCGGTGGGCCGGCTGCTTTTCGATTCAACGACCTTGACGCCGCGCTCGCGCGCTACGACCGGGGCGTTGACATAGTTGACGCTGGACTCCATGACCGGCGTTAAAATCCCTTTCAGCACGGCCAGGGTCAAGGGCGCCACGTCATATTGGGTGACCACGCCGCTGTACTCGATATAGACCTCCCGGGGGAGCTTGGCGAGCATCTGGACCTGGAGGCTTCCCAGTTTTTCTCCGAGGGTGAGATAGGGACGCAGGGCGATGAGCAGCTCGGCGCTGACCGCAGGAACATTGACCGCGTACCGGATGACGCCGCGGGTCAAGAAATCGACCATCTGCTCGGCTACCGCGATGGCCACGTTGAGCTGCGCCTCGTCCGTGGAGGCTCCCAGGTGGGGAGTCGTGACGACCTGATCCATCGAGATCAGGGGATGATTCCGCGGTGGGGGCTCCTCGACAAAGACATCCAGGGCCGCCCCCGCCACTTTCCCTTCCCGCAGCGCCGCCTCGAGATCCTTTTCATCGACGATGCCGCCACGGGCGCAGTTGATGATCCTGACCCCCGGCTTCATCTTGGCAAAGGTCTTCCGGTTGATCAGGCCGCGGGTCTCGCTGGTCAGCGGGACATGCACGGTGATGAAGTCCGATTTTTCAAACACCTCTTCCAGCCGGACCATCTCCACGCCGAGTTGGGCGGCATTCTCGGGCGGCACGAAGGGATCGTGCGCCAGGACCTTCATTCTCAGGCCGAGCGCTCGCTCGGCGACGATGCGCCCGACGTTGCCGAGGCCGATGATCCCCAGCGTCTTATTGCACAGCTCTACTCCGACAAACCTGTCGCGATTCCACTGCCCGGCCTTGAGCGAGGCGACCGCTTGAGGGATATGTCGGGCAAGGGCGAGCATGAGGGAGATCGTGTGCTCGGCCGTCGTGACGTTGTTTCCTCCGGGCGTGTTCATCACCACGATGCCTTTTTTGCTTGCGGCCTCGACGTCGACGTTATCGACGCCGATCCCGGCCCGCCCGATGACCTTGAGGTTACGCGCGGCTTCGATCACTTCGGCTGTCACTTTGGTCCCGCTGCGAATCACCCAGCCGTGATAATCGGCGATGATCTTCCTGATCTCCTCGGACTTAAGCCCGAGGCGCTCGTCCACCTCAAAATCTGGGTTGCGCTTGAACACCTCCAGCCCCTGAGGGGCTAAGGAATCGGTGATCAGGATTTTCATCAAAGGATAGCCTCCATAAGAATCTCCTGGGCCGCGGCCACTCCTTGGCCCAGCTTGACCGGGTGGTTGAATTTTTTGAGTGCCATCTCCAGCGCGCCTACGGCCACGAGCACATCGAAGGCCCCCATGTAGCCCACGTGGGCGATGCGGATGATTCTGCCTTTAAGGTCATCCTGCCCCTCGGCGAACGTGACGCCCATTTGATCGCGCAGCACGTCCAGGAGGTTTTCGCCATCGATACCGTCGGGCAGCACAATACCTGTAGCCGCCGGACTGGGGTTTTCGGGCGCCAGGAGCTTTAGCCCCAATGCGGTTGCGGCGGCGCGGGTCGCGCGCGCCAGGCGGTCATGCCGGGCGTAAACTCGCTCCAACCCTTCTGTCTCTAGCATCTCCAGGGCTGCGTGGAGACCGAAGATGAGCGAGACCGCCGGTGTGAACGCCGTACTGTTCTTTTGCTGATTCTTGCGCTCGAGTCGCAGATCGAAGTAAAAGCGAGGAAGCTTCGCGGTCTCCGTCCGCTGCCATGCCCGGTCATTGAGCGCGATGAACCCCAGTCCCGGCGGCAGCATCAGGGCTTTTTGGGAGCCTGTGACCAGGACATCGATCCCCCACTCCTCCATGAGCACCGGCAGTACCCCAACCGCGGTGATTCCGTCGACCAGCAGCAGCGGCCCATTTCGCGTGAGTTCGGCGATCTCGCGCACCGGATGCAAAACCGTGGTGGAGGTCTCGCTGGCCTGAATCAGCACGCCGCGTATTTCCGGATACACCTTCAGGTGCTTCTCCACGACATCGACCCTGACGGCCTTTCCCCACTCGACCTTGAGCTGAATGGCCTCAAGGCCGTAGGCCTGGGAGATCTTTACCCAGCGCTCGCCAAACTTTCCCCCGTTGACCACCAGAACCTTTTCACCCGGTGAAAACAGGTTGGAGACTGCCGCCTCCATGGCCCCGGTGCCGGAGGAAGCCAGGATCAGGACGTCGTTTTGGGTCGCAAACAGATGCTTCAGCCGTTCTCTCGCCTCGCTGAAGATCTTGCTGAACTGCGGGGTCCGGTGGTGGATCATGGTCGTGGCCATCGCCCTGTCGACCTCGTTGGGGACGGGTGTCGGACCAGGCGCGAGCAAATACTGTTTAATCATCTTAAAGCCCTTTAGCTGTCAGCCCTCGGCTATCAGCCAGATAAAGAAGCTGAAAGCTGATGGCTCTTCGTCTAGAAAATAAAAAAGCCTGAACCTCTTTCCTTAAGAGACCCAGGCGTTCGGCCGTCTTAACGCTTTGCGCTCCCTCGTGGTTAATTCCACGCAGACGCCAGTTGCGCAAACCGAAAGATGTAACATTTACTATCTCCCCGCATACGATTTGTCAATGGCCCTTATACCTGGGGTGGCGGTCGTGGGCAGGGTTTTCGCTTCGAGGGTGACAATCACGCTTATGCACTCCCGGATGTCGGCTCCGGATTGGAGGATAAGGAGCAGATCCTCATGGTTCGACGAGACTTCGGCGAGCTCAGTCGAGCCGTTCGCCACCCTGAGTTCAGCGAAGGGTAGGCGCAGGTCGCTTCTGACCCTACTCTTCTTGAGCGTCGATCCAGGCTCCTGCGAGCGCGAGGGCATGGATCTCGGCCTCAGCCGCGTTGGGGAAAACGCCCCCTTTCTGGTCATAGACCGGGGTCTCGTTTATCGGGCTGCCTTGACCGCGATAAATGAGGACCTGCGCTTCCCACAACCCACTACGCAACCGTAAGGCGTTTGCTCGGATGAGGCACCCCTTATAGCGGACTTCTTTCATAAATGCTCAGTCGGTTTTGTTCTTCAGAGGGGCGGGGACTTTGCTTCCGGCAGAAACCGTGTCTACGCTTTTGTGACTCGTACGGGTGCGCAAGCGTCTAAGTGACCCGACAGGGTGTCGATCCAGTCCATACTGTGAGGCAGCAGGGTGTTATAGTGGACGCCCTTACCGCGGGCAACGGGCTGCCCGCGACTCCAGCGGCCGAAGCAAGCTCCTACTCCTATCACCTCGGGACGAATCCCTTGGGTGAGTTTGACCTTACCGGTGACCTTTTCCCCATCGCAAGCCTCCACCGTCACGATATCCCCGTCGCCGATCCCTTTTTGCCGCGCGGTTTCGCCGTTCATGATCAGGTTATAGCCCCAAGGGTGATGCATGGTCAGCTCGTCTAGCCACGGGTTGTGTTGCGTGGTCGAGAAAGCGTGAAAGCCGAACTTGTAATTCACCGCCAACAGGTCGTACCCTCTCTCTCGTTGTGAAGAGGCGGGACACGGTTTCCAGAAGGGCATGGCCTGGTAACCGGTCAGGTCCCAATCCAACCCTGCTTCTTTGATCAGCGCCTCAATTTGAGGACGGACTTCCAGGAAGTGTTCGAAATAGATCGGTAGACGAGGGAGGTTGAGCAGCCCGCGCGGGTAGCGTTCGCCGAGGCCTCGGCGCCAGGCTACGAAGCCGTTCTTCTTTAGCCAACGCAGGTCATGATCGGGCCCGAAGCTGGATTTGGCGCTCTGGTCCAGAATCTCTTCCCACCGGTAGCGCCTTTGTTCTTCCAACCGGTAGGGATCCTTCAGGCGAAGTTTGGTGTTTAACCTGTCATTCACCTTGCCTCCAAGTCCCAACTTCGCTCCGAGTTCCATAATTACCTCGGCCAGGTGCTTCACGTTCGGATGTGATTTGACACCGGGTTGGCGCAAGGTGAAATACCAGTGATCCCCGGTGACCCATCCCCGTAGGCTGTTTACCGGAAAATCAAATCGCTCCAGGGAATGCTGCACCGGCAGGACGACGTCGGCGAGTTCCACGGTCTCATCTATCGTGTGGGCAAGAGAGACCATGAAGGAAACTTGGCTAAGGGCTTCGGCGAGCAATTTGGGGTTGGCGCCCACCACTAGCGCGTTAGACGAGCAATGAAGCACCACCTCTGGCTTGTACGGCAGCAGGTGAGCATAGTCTAAAAGGCCCAACGCCAAAAGGGGGCGCGGGGCTCTTCCCACCGGAAACAGCTCCCCAAGCTCGACCGTTTGAGGAACAGTGGGTGTGCTGGCTGGGTAGGGGCGGCGGTTCCCCAACTCAGGGCCAGACGTCACCAGGCCCTCAGGACCTTCGCCGACGCGGAATTTACCATACGGCCCTACGACGTTGGTGCTGAGGTTGCCTCCGGGGACATCAGCAGCTCCTACCACCACATTGAGAAGCTGCACGGCCGTGCTGGTCCACAACCCATACATGTGGGCCGCTAGGCCGCGGCTGTCGGGAAAGGCGCACACCGGCCTGAAAGGCATCTCTTGTCCTTCGATAACGATGGTGCTGCCGATGGACGCTGTTTGGCCAAACTCTCGAGCCAACCTTCGGATCGTCGAGGCGGGCACGGCGGTGATGGGCTCCGCCTGCTCTGGCGGATACTGGCGCAGGTGCTGCTTCAGGGCCTGGAAGGCAGGCTGGCAAGTCTTGCCGTCCACATCGTAATCGCCGAGAAGAGCGGGCTGCTGGGGGTTGCCGTCGTAGGCAGAGGCCCGGGCCCGTGCTTGGTCCCATACCAAGGGCTTCCCGGTGGCGGCCTCCCTCACATAGCGCCCGTCTTTACCTACAAGATAGCAGGCATTTGTCTGTGCTTTCAGGAACTCGGCGTCATAGATGTTCAATTCATTCAGCAACACATGAAGCATGGAAAGCACCAGGGCGCGATCGGTGCTCGGTCTGATGGGGATCCACTGATTGGCCTTGGATGCCATGGGCGTGCAGATGGGGTCGCAAACGATGAGCTTCATCCCGCGCTCGCGGGCCTCGGCCATGGCTTTGGCAGTTTTGATAGTGTCATGGCCAATCATCGCCCCCTTCTGCGAGCCGAAGAGCATCAGGTAGCGACACAAACGGAAATCAGGCTCAGTATGCATTGAGCCCGTATTGAGATAGTTGGCCCAAGTTTTTGCGCCGAACGGGGTACCGACGCCGGAGTTGGGCGTGCCGAAGGACTCCGCAAAGCACGCGATGGCCGCGCTCACTGACTCTGGGTCCCCGGTGCCGGCCAGGATGATCAATTTCCGGGGATCCTCCTCCAGCACACGCCGCAGATGCCCGACCACAATGTCCCATGCTTCCTGCGGGTCAATGGCCTCCCACTGAGGATCTATACCTATTCCTTTCACGGAGTTGGTACGCCTGAGTGGGGTTGTCACGCGATGGGGATCGTACAGACCCATGACCGCCGCCAATCCCTTGGCGCAGAGCCTGCCGTAGTTGTGAGGATTGTCAGGGTTTCCCTCAATCCCCACGACGATCCCATTTTCCACTTTGATGATGATGCCACATGTGTTCACGCACATCTGGCACACACTGGGGATTCGCTGTGTGGCTGAACTGGCTTGCGGCTGTGGCACGACCTTTCCTGGGCTGGAGGTCCTGGAGACTCGGATGGACTGTAAAACTCTCTCTAGCATCGCCTGTTACGCCAACTTTTACAGCGTTGCCCACCTATAGTGAAGGAAAAAAGAAAATTACCATAATCCCCCCATCCCCCCTTTACAAAAGGGGGGTAAGGGGGGATTTGATGTCAATTTATTTAATTCCGTCACTATAGCTTCGAGCAAAGACGCCTGTGGAGATGCCCGTTTGTGCTGAGCCTAACCGAGAGTCCTTTACGGTGTCAACTAGAAAAGGCTTCCAGGCAAACTGGCACAGCTCCGTGCACTTCATTAGGACGAACCGAATTCCAGAAACATGCGACCTCAAAGAGGCCCCGCCTGGCATTGCCGTTGACAACCGCAGCGTCTCTATTTGCCAACGCATCTTGGCTGTGCCAATATTCGCAGAGAAATACCCCTGGGGAAGATCAAGTGAAACAATACGGGCTCGTACTATTCGATATCGACGGGACGCTTACCCGCACGCAGAACGGCTTTATTCCTTTCAACGAGGCCTTTCTAATGACGTTCGGGTTTCCCGGGGACATCCGCACGGTGATTCCCGATGGCAATACCGATCCGCTGATCGTCGATGAGATCTTCGCCAAGGCCGGGCAAAAACCGGGAGGGGGAGAGGCGTGGGAGCAAACCTTCGCCATCAATCTCCGCGACAGTTATGCGCGCGCGATTCGGGACGGAAAAACGACCGTTAGCGCGCTTCCGGGAGCCTTGGACCTTGTTCAAGCTTTGGGAAGCTTCCCCGGCGTCTACCCTGGCATCGTCACGGGAAACTTCGAGGCCACTGCGCGAATCAAGCTCGAGGCGGCGGGGCTCGGCGCTTATTTTCGCCTGGGGGCCTACGGGAGCGATGCGCGAGAGCGCACAGACCTTCTGCAAATCGCAAAGAAAAGATGGGACGCAAGCGCCGGAGAGCCGTTTGCCCCGGAGCGCTGCATCGTCGTCGGCGACACGCCGAAAGACCTCGACGCAGCACGGGGAAAGCGGATGAAGTGTGTTTTGGTCGGGACGGGCAGGTACGCCGTGGACGTACTTTTATCGTGCGGTCCCGACGCCTGCTTGCCTGACTTCAAGAACACGGCGGCAACGGTAGAGACGTTGCTTGGACTACTGGAATCCGCTGCGCATTGATCTTTCATGCAGTATCGGACGCTCGGCAGAACAGGAATCAGGGTTTCGGAGATCGGCTTTGGCTGCGGCAACAATGCCGTGCTGATGGTTCGGGCCGGCTACGAGGAGCAACTGCGGGCGGTTCGACGCGCCTTGGAGCTTGGGATCAATTACTTTGACACGGCTTTTGCCTACGGCTTGGGAAAATCAGAGGAGAATCTGGGAAATATCCTGAAAGAGCTCGGAGCTTCGCCGGTCGTTTCCACGAAGATCCGGCTCGAGCCCGAGGCTGTGGCCGACCTTAAATCCGCCACAATGCGCGCCGTGGAGGAGGGCCTTAGTCGTCTGAAAAGAAAATATGTTGATCTGATCCAGTTGCATAACAGAGTCACCGTGGAAAGAAATCCGGGCAAGCGCTTCAGTTTGGCTCCTGGAGACGTTGTTGGACCCGGAGGAGTCCTCGAAGGGTTTAAGGAACTCCAGGACAAAGGCAAGGTCGGCTACTTCGGCTTCAGCGGATTGGGTGATCCGAAGGCTCTGCATGAAGTTATAGAGAGCGGAGAGTTTCATTCGGTTCAGGCCTATTACAATCTTCTAAACCCAAGTGCCGGCCAGCCAATCCCCCGGAATTTTAGCGCTCTGGATTATGGCCGGCTTATAGATCGGGCCGCTGGGAAAGGTATGGGAGTTGCGGTCATTCGTGTCTTAGCCGCGGGTGCCCTTACGGCGAATTCGGAGGCAGGAGGCGGCAGCAGCCCGGAACCGCTCTCGCCCGGCTCCGACTATGCCTTGGATCTTGAGCGGGCTGAAAAGGTCAAATTATTAATCGGCGGCGATATCAGAAGCCTCACTCAGGCCGCCATTCGCTTTGCTTTGATGAAACCGGAGGTTTCCACTGTCCTCGTCGGGTTCTCTAACACGGCTCACATTGATGAAGCCTTCGCTTGCTCCGGAGCCGGCGGCTTGTCTCAGGATGCGATGGCGCGCTTGAGAAAGCTTTGGGACAACGATTTCGGCAGGATAAGTGCTACATAATTGCGGGCCTTTACCATAAGAGCCATTTTCTCTTTGTGGACTTTCCTAAAGCCGTTAAAAAGAAATTACTGGCACTGGATAGTCCTA
>Ga0156031_1116_pt1 | contig 22468 bp, 15 predicted proteins | sample RifCSPlowO2_02_FD_107685 | JGI IMG/M metagenome (GOLD analysis project Ga0156031, IMG submission 107685) | Deltaproteobacteria bacterium RIFCSPLOWO2_02_FULL_57_26
CGCGCATAAAAGCCAAACTGAACCAGACCCCCGACAATGACGATGCGAGTGTTCTTGTAAGGTTTTTTGTAAAGGACGATCCCCTGGGAGGAGAGCGCGGCATCGGCGCTCGTGAGAAGACCCATATCCGTGTCGCCCTTGTCCATGGAGGGAAGCCACGCGGGCGGGCCGGCGAAGGGCTGCACCCGAACTACGATAGGCGTGCGGCGGCTCAACACCGTAGCAATGCCCGTCCCTAGAGAGTTATATAGACTTCCTACCGCATGGGTAGCCAGCGTGGCACTGCGCGGCAGCTCCGCCCGGGTCAAACCCACAGCAAAAACGAGAACCAGCGCCGTTGTCATTAGGCCAAGTCGCACAAGCTTTTTCCTCACCCTAACCCCCTTTGTCCAGGTTTTGATTTCTCAGTTTGCCGGTCTCTTGCCAGTCGATTTCCAAAGTCCTTGGATCGATGCCCACTCGATAGACCTCGCGTGCCTTCTCGATGGTGATAAATTCGTTGATGACATCCCAAAGCACCTTATCAGGCTCTCGCTCAGCAGGGTTACCCACACCGGCGCCGCCACCGCTTATCTTTACTACCACGTCGCCCGTGCGCACCTGATACATCCGATGGGGCTTCACCAGGATCTCCTCTTCACCCCTCTTGATGTAAGCTTTACACAACGGCCCTTCCTCTCCTCCCGCAGCGCCGGGGGGCCGCGTCTGATGTCCATCCGAACTGCCGGTCGCCATCCCGCCGTCGCTTCCCAAATTCAAAGCCTCCCAGCGCAGGCCGCAGGCGCCTCGCCATTTGCCCGCGCCAGAGAGGTCGGGAACAAGCTTGTAGCAGAGAATCCGCCAGGGGAAGCGGGTCTCCACCTCCTCCATTTCGCTGCGCTGCACCGACCCCAGAGTTGGAAGAGAAGCTGCTCCTTCAAAGCCGTCGTATCCCGAAACCGCGCCGGCCCCGCCGTCGGCATCGAAGGTCGTCTCCACATAGCGCTCGCCGGTGCGCGGATCGACGCCGAAAATGTAATGGCCCTGGTGTCGGCCCCAGCAGGCGATCGCCTTCTGCGGCATCGCTTTGGAGAGGGCCATGACCGTGGCCTCCATGACTTCGGTCCCCACGCTCTGCGGTGAACCTCCCACGGTGGCCGGGTACTTTGGGTTGACCACACTACCTTCCGGCGCGATGACCGTTATCGGTGTCATGCTACCTTCATTGTGGAATTCAGCCAGCGAGGGATCGAAGAACAGGAAACTCGAAGCGATCGCCCGGCTGTAGGTGGAGGAGTAGACGCTGTTGACGAATCCTTTTCTCTGCTTGTCGCTCTTCGAATAGTCGATGATCATCTCATCGCCTCGGATCGTGACCTCGCAGCGCACCCAAACGGGGACATCGAGATCCGTGCCGTCATCGTCGGAGGCGGCTTCTCCGTAATAGGTTCCGTCGGGCACCCGGGCAATCTCCGTTCTTATGGCCCGCTCCATCCGCGCGATCATCTCTTCCACGCAGCCCATGACCGTGTCACGGCCGTATTTATCCAGGAGAGCGACAAGTCTGTTTTCGCAGACCTTGGTCGCGGCGATCAGCGCGTAGTTATCGACGCGCACGCCTTCGGGGAAGCGCACATTATTCCAGACCAATTCGAAAATGTCTTTTCTCTCGACGCCCTTCTCAAACACCTTGATCGGAGGAATACAGATCCCCTCGGCGTGAATGTCATAGCCGTTGGGAAAGTAGCCCCCCGGGAACGAGCCGCCCGTGTCCATCTGGTGCCCCCGGGCCATGGTGAAAAAGAGCAGCTCGTCCTTGTAGAAGATCGGCCGGAAAAAGCCCCAATCTGGCAGATGATTGCAGTAGCCGTGATAGGGATCGTTGTTCAGGATCACGTCCCCCGGGTAGAGGTTGTCGCCGAACTTGTCCAGGATGTAGCGGACCGAAAACTTCTGCCCGAGGAATTGCGATGTCGGCCCTTCCGGCACGGCGAGCGTGCGGGCCTGGGCATCCCAGATCCCCGCGGCCACGTCATGGAGCTGAGCCATGAGAAAGTTCTGCGCCGTGCGGTCCAAGATATAGCGCATCTCGCGGCAGACGCTTTGAAAAGTATGCCAGATGGTAGAAAGCGTGATGGCGTCAGCGCTGCGCTGTTTCATATAGCCCTATTCCCCCATGAGCTTCGCCTGCAGCGCGTCCATCTCTTTGGTCCACACCCCTTTTTCCCTAAAGAATCTGATCACCCCGGGATGGTAAGGGATGGTAGCGTTCTTGGTGACCATCCGGTCGCGCCGCCACTCCTTAAGAACCGGAATGGACGCTGCCAACTCCTCGTTGTAATCCCACAACACCTTGACCACCTGGTAGGCGACGTCATCGCTCATCTCCTTCGTGGCGACGAGATAGACGTCGTTGGTGAGAAACGCGGTGTCCTTTGCGACCCCGGTTGCAGCCCCCGCCCTGACAACGCTCGGATAGCTCCCAGGGTAGATATCCGCCATCTTTTTCGCTCCTTCCGGCGTGGAGATCACGGATAACCATTTCACTCCTCCCATCCGAGCATTGGCCTCTTCGATCGCTGGACTCCCGATGGTGTACCAGCCCGCATCTATTCGACCTTCGAGGAAGGCCTGGGCCGCGGCTGCCAAATCGGAGACAGGGACCTTGACGATGTCGTTATAGGTTAGCCCACCGCTCGCCAGCGCGGCCGTACTGCTCAGCCTCGCAATGGGAATGCCGGGGTAGTCCGTGGGAACTCTTTTTCCCTTCAGGTCTGCCACAGTCTCGAGGGGCGAATCTTTGGGAACATAGAAACTCAGTTGAAGCGTGCCTCCAACGACCAGGATCCGGGTATTCTTGAAGGTCCTCTTATAAAGGATGATCCCTTTATAAGAGGTGATGGCGTCCGCGCTGGTGAGCATGCCCATATCGGTCTCGCCCTTGTCCATCGAAGGGAGCCAGGCCGGAGGGCCGGCAAAAGGTTGAATCCGAACCGTCATGGGTGTGTGGCGGCTCAACACCGTGGCGATGCCGGTCCCCATCGCGTTGTAGAGACTTCCCACCGCATGGGTTGCCAAAGTGGCGCTGCGCGGCATAGCGCCGAGGGCAAAACCCACCATCAAAGTGATGGCGATGATTCCAAAACCGATCGCTTCAATCCACCTTTTCTTCATGGCCGTAGCTCCTCTATCATTTTGGCGTTCGCCGGCCCTTTCGGATAAAGTCCCGGCCGGTTCATCTCGAGCTTCTTAATTTTCGGGTCTCTTCCCAGTCGATCTCCAGTGTCTGAGGGCGGATCGCGACGCGGTAAATGTCGCGCGCGACCTCCAGGCTGATAAACTCATTGACTACGTCCTCAAGAACTTTCTTAGGCTCGCGCTCCAAGGGATTGCCCACACCCGCGCCGCCACCGCTGATCTTTACCAGCACATCGCCAGCGCCGATCTTGTACATTCGGTGTGGTTTGATCACCATTTGCTCATCGCCTCTCTTCAAAAACGCTTTGCACAGTGGGCCTGGCGCTCCACCCGCGGCGCCCGGCGGTTGGGTCTGGTGGCCATCCGAGCTGCCTGTGGCCATGCCCCCGTCGCTTCCCAGGTTCAGTGCTTCCCAGTGCATGCCGCAGGCCCCTCTCCATCTCCCGGCCCCGGACATATCAGGGATGAACCCGTAGCGGCGGATTCGCCAGGGGAAACGGATCTCCACCTCTTCGATCTCGCTTCGCTGCACAGATCCCAGGGTAGGAAAAGCGGCGGCCCCCTCGAAGCCATCATATCCCCACACTGCGCCAGCACCGCCATCGGAGTCGAAGGTTGTCTCGACGTAGCGCTCACCGCTTCGGGGGTCTGTACCGAAGATGTAATGTCCCTGGTGTCGCCCCCACGAAGCGATGGCCTTATGGGGCATCGCCTGAGAAAGAGCCATCACCGTAGCCTCCAGAATCTGGGTCCCCACGCTCACTGGCGAACCGCCGACGGTTGCGGGATACTTGGCGTTGACCACACTCCCCTCCGGCGCAATGAGCTTGACCGGCTTCATGCTCCCTTCGTTGTGAAAGTCTGCAAGACCAGGATCGAAAAACAGGAAACTCCCGGCGATGGCCCGGCTATAGGTGGCCGAGAGCACGTTGTTCACGAAACCTTTTTGTTGTTTGTCGCTCTTGGAGAAATCGATCGTCATCTCGTCGCCCTGAATCGTCACCTCACAGCGCACCCACACAGGCACATCGTGTCGAGACCCATCGTCGTCCGAAGCAGCCTCGCCGTAGTAGGTCCCATCGGGCACTTTGGCGATCTCGGCCCGTATCGCCTTCTCCATCCGGATAAGCATCTCCTCCACACACTCCATCACCGCGTCCCGTCCGTACTTCTGCACCAACGCCAGAAGCCGGTTCTCACAGATCTTGGTGGCGGCGATAAGCGCATAATTGTCCACACGAACGCCTTCTGGCCACCGAACGTTGTTCCAGACCAGCTCGAAAACATCCTTCTTCTCCACGCCCTTCTCGAACACCTTGATCGGAGGGATGCATAGCCCCTCCGCGTGAATGTCATAGCCGTCGGGAAAGTAAGCACCCGGATAGGACCCACCCGTGTCCATCTGATGTCCGCGAGCCATAGTGAAGAAAAGCAACTCATCCTTGTAGAAGATAGGACGAAAAAAGCCCCAGTCTGGCAAGTGATTACAGTACCCGTGGTGGGGATCGTTGTTGAGGATCACATCGCCCGGATAGAGGTCATCGCCGAACTTGTCCAGAATGTAGCGGATCGAGAACTTCTGCCCCAGGAGCTGCGAAGTCGGCCCCGCGGGGACTGCAAGGGTGCGAGCCTGGGCATCCCAGATTCCAGCCGCGACGTCATGAAGCTGGGCCATGAGAAAATTCTGTGCCGTGCGGTCCAGGACGTATCGCATCTCCCGGCAGGTGCTCTGAAAGGTGTGCCACACCGTAGAAAGCGTAATAGGATCAACAGCGCGCGGACCCATAACTGCCTCCTCTCATAGCTTAAAGTTACACGTCCCTACGAAGCCTGACTCCGCCGCGTAAGCACATAGTTCTTCCGCTCGTCTACGGAGCAAGAAAATGTTTCCGGGATGACCACAGTCGTCGTGCTCTCCTCGATGATTGCTGGTCCTTGAATCAGGTTTCCCGCCAAGAGCTTGTCTCCATCGTACACGGGGGTATCCATCTCGCGCCCATTGAACCAGCAAGATCGGCGTCTCTTGAGTGCAGCCGAAGCATCCCGCCCTCCTTGACCGATCTGGCGCAAGTGAAAGGGCGCCTTGGGAGCTACTGCCTTAAGGCGAAAGGTGAGAAATTCAACCCCCTTCCAGTGCATATTGAAGGTATAAAGTTCCTCATGCTTCTGGTGGAAGCTCTGCAGTGCTGTCTCGATGTCGCCAGGGCCGAGCTTTCCTCGAGCCATCTCTACTTCCACCTCATGAAACTGCCCGATGTAGCGCGTGTCGGCGCTGCGAGTGAAAACCACCTGCCCGGAAGGGACATGCATCGAACGGGAGGCCTCCAGGGCCTCCTGCTCCATCTCCTCATACAGTCGGGTCACCCTGTCCAGATCGATGCGATCGGCCCGGGAGATGTAGGAGCGGGCGTAGTCGCGGCCAATGTCCATCGCGAACATGCCAAAGGCCGAGTATGTGGCAGCCACGGTAGGAATAACGACCGTAGGGATACCCAGTTGGTCGGCGATGGTTGCGGCGTGGACCGGACCAGCTCCTCCGCCCACGACCAACGCGAAGTCGCGGATATCATATCCCCGCTTGGTTGACACCTCGGAGATCTGATCGGCCATAAAGGAGTTCACGGTGGTAAAGATAGCCTGAGCGGCTTGGGAGACGGACATATTGAGGGGATCTGCCACTTTCATGACGGCCTGTGTGGCGCGCTCCACATTCAACGGAATCTCGCCACCGAGGAAGAAATCCGCAGGGACATACCCCAACAAGAGATCGGCATCCGTGACGGTCGGCGCCTCACCTCCTTTGCCGTAGCATGCAGGACCGGGCTCCGCACCGGCCGAGTGAGGCCCGACCCGCAAGAGACCCAAAGAGTCAACCCAGGCGATCGAGCCGCCGCCCGCACCGGCAGAATGGATGTCCACCATCTTGATCGCTACCCGTTCGTCTCCAACCCAACTCTCGGTGCTGGTAGGAATTTGACCATGACGAATCATACAGACATCAAAAGATGTTCCCCCCATGTCGATAGACAACAAATTTTGCTGGTCTACAGCCCGGCCCAGATAAAGCGCGCCAGACGGGGCGGCGGCGGGTCCGGAGCCGATCAGGAAGACAGCGCGCGGAATACAGTGCTCAACCGTCTCCACGAGACCGCTGGAGAGCATCAAGAGAAGACTTCCCCGGAATCCGGAATCCTTCAGCCGCTTTTCCAGAGCGCGGAGATAGCGCTCCACCACAGGTCCAACATAGGCTGAAACCACCGTGGTAGAGAACCTTTCAAACTCCCGCCAAACAGGAAGAATCTCGTGGGAGGCGGTTATGTACGCCCCGTCAAAAAGAGCCTTAGCGATCTCGGTGGCCCGCTGCTCATTGCGGGGATTCGCATAAGAGTGAAGGAAGCAAATCGCTACCGATTGAACCCCTTTCTCCTTCAGCTTCGAAATGGCCTGCGGCACTTGCGCCTCGTTCAGAGGAGTCAGGATCTCGCCAGAATGCACGGTGCGCTCTTCCACCTCCAGACGTGAATGTCTTGGGACCAAGGGCTTATAAGGAGGCACAAAAACGTTGTACATGGACGTGCGGATGTTCTTGTAGCCGCGGCGGATCTCGATGATGTCGCGGAAGTCCTTGGTGGTTATCATTCCCGTCTTAGCGCCGCTCTCGTTGATCAGGGTGTTGGTGGCCAAGGTAGTCCCGTGAATGAGGAGATCCACGTCGGCCAGAAAAGAAGAAAGGGATTGGTGAAAAGCGCCGGCGGCCTTCTCCAAACAGGCAAGAAAGCCAACTGAGGGGTCCTGGGGAGTCGTGGCCGACTTAAACTGCTGGAGGTTTCCCCGCTCATCCAAGACCAGGCCGTCTGTAAAGGTTCCACCTACGTCGATGCAAACTCTGTACATATAATCAACCTCGAAATGTTCCCAGGCACAAGAAAGCTCCTAGGTTCATGCAGCGTTTTCACGTGAAAAGCAAACCAAACTTTCTGTCCACCTTGCTCATGTCTCTATTATTTTAAAAGCTCAGCCTGAAGCTTGTCCATCTCTTTGCTCCACGCACCCTTCTCCCTGAAAAACTTGACGGCCCCAGGGTGATAGGGAATGGTTGCTCTGTCGCTGACCATCTTGCCGGGCACCCACGTCTTGAGCAAGTGGAAGGCCGCTCCCAACTCGTTGTTTTGTTCCCATAGGGTCTTGACGATCTGGTACGCTACCTCATCGCTCAGCTCCTTAGCGGCAACGAGGTAGATATCATTGGCCAACAGCGTGGTGTCTTTCACGACCCCCGTCGCGGTTCCGGCCTTGACGACGCCCGGGTAGCTGCCAGGGTAAATATCCGCCATCTTTTTAGCGGCTTCCGGAGTGTCAATGACAGAGACATATTTTACTCCACCTTTGCGCGCGTTCGCCTCCTCCACAACCGCACCCCCCATCCCCACCCAACCCGCGTCTGTCTTTCCTTCCAGAAACGCCTGGCCGGCAGCGGCCAAGTCCGAAACCGGAACTTTCACGACATCATCGCCGGTAAGCCCCGCCGTAGCGAGGGAGGCGCCCGTGCTCAGCCTGATAATGGGAATGCCCGGCCAGTCGGTCGGAATCCTCTTTCCCTTTAGATCCGCCACGGTCTCGATCGGCGCATCTTTTTGCACATAAAAACCGAAATAGACCGCCCCCCCGACAATGAGGATCCGGGCATTTTTGTAGTGCTTTTTGTAAAGGACCATCGCCTTGGAGGCGAGGACCGCATCAGCGCTCGTGAGCAGCCCCATATCGGTCTCTCCCGTCTCCATCGAGGGAAGCCAGGCAGGAGGCCCGGCAAAGGGTTGCACCCGAATCAGGAAAGGGCTGCGCCGGCTCAAGACCGACGCCAAACCTGTTCCCAAGGAGTTATACAGGCTCCCGACTGCGTGAGTGGCCAGAGTCACGCTGCGCTGGGCGGACAGCGACAAGCCCACTCCTAGCGTCACGACCATCAGGGCTAGAACGATCCCGACAAATCCTTGCTTTTTCATGTTTATGGCTCCTCTCCTCTTTGTGACGTTCGTGAGCCCTCGCGGTCAACAAGCCGTTTGGCTCAGCTCACAGCTCTTAGTTTCCGAGTCTCTTCCCAGTCAACAGCCATCGTCTGAGGATTGATGGCGACACCGTATTTAACACGCGCTACATCAACGCTAATGAATTCATCGAGCACGTCATCAAGCACTTTTTCAGGCTCGCGCTCCTTAGGATTCCCAACCCCAGCCCCACCCGCGCTGTGCTTTTGGATGCGGTCTCCTGGCTTGAGCTGGGCCATGCGGTGGCTCTTGAGCCGGGTCCTTTCTTCACCGCGAATAATGTCGGCTATGCTCACGGGAGTCGGCTCGCCTCCGAATTGTCCCGGTGCCTGAGTGACGTCGCCGTCCGAGCTTCCGGTAGCAATGGCGGCGTCTCCTCCCTCGTTGAGGATCTCCCACTCCGTCCCCGGCGCCCCTCGCCACTTACCCTGCCCCATAAGATCCTTGGCAAATTCGTACCTCACGATGCGCCAGGGATAGCGGATCTCAACTTCCTCGGCATTCCCGCGGGTCACGCTCCCCAAGGCGTTGAAGGTCGCCGCCCCGGGATAACCGTCGTAGCCGTAGACCGCGCCGGCGCTACCATCAGAGTCAAAGGTGGTCTGCACGTAGCGCTCTCCGATGCGTGGATCCATGCCGAAGATGTAATGCCCGCGATGGCGTCCCCAGCCGGCTATGGCCCGGTGCGGCAAGGCCTTGGAAAATGCCGTGGCAGTGGCCTCCATGATCTGAACGCCGACGCAAACCGGAGAGGCTCCTACGGTGGCGGGATACTTGGCGTTGATCACGCTGCCTTCGGGCATCACGACCTTAACGGGGCGCATGCTTCCCTCGTTGTGATATTCCGCGAGGCTCGTATCCATGAACAGAAAAAGCGAGGCGCATGCCCGGCTGTACGTCGTCATAAAGACATTGTTGACAAAGCCTTTCCTCTGGCCGTCGCTGCGCGAGTAGTCGATCGTCAGCTCGTCCCCTTTGACGGTGATGTCGCAGCGCACCCAGACCTGCACGTCCAGCTCAGTGCCGTCATCGTCCGTGGCCGCTTCTCCCGAATAGGTGCCATCCGGAATCTTGGCGATCTCAGACCGCACGGCCTTCTCCATGCGATTCTTCATTTCTTTCACGCAGGCCAGAACGGTGTCCTCCCCGTATTTCTTGACCAGGCCCAGGATGCGATCCTCGCAAGTTTTGGTGGAAGCGATCAACGAGTAGTTATCCAGGCGGACAGCCTCGGGCCAGCGGACGTTGTTCCAAATCAATTCCAAGATTTCCTTTTGCTCCTTGCCTTTCTCGAAGACCTTAATGGGGGGGATGCACAGTCCCTCGGCATGAATGTCGTAGGCATTGGGGAAATAGCCGCCCGGATAGGCTCCGCCTGTGTCCACCATGTGCCCCCGGGCCAACGTAACGAAGAGAAGCCGGTCTTTATAGAAAATCGGGCGAAAGAATCCCCAGTCGGGCAGGTGATTACAGTATCCCTTGTACGGGTCGTTGTTGAGAAAGACGTCTCCCGGATAGATGTTTTTCCGGAACTTGTTCAGGATATACTGGACCGAGAACTTTCCACCCAGGTATTGGGAAGGCAAGCCAATGGGAACGGCAACCGTCTCGCCTTTGGCATCCCAGATCCCAACGGATATGTCGTGGAGCTGAGAGATCAGGTAGCTTTGGCATGTGCGCTCGATGTTATATCGCATCTCCCGGCAGGCGCTAATCAGGGAGTGCCAGACCGTAGATAAGGTGATGGGATCAATTTTCGCGCGGCCCATACAAATCATCCTCCATGATGAGATCGATAAGCACAGTCGTTGTTAAAATTCCACCTCACTTGCGCTTCCTCAGAATGTAGCTTTTGAATCGATCGGCGGAGCACTCGAACGCTGGAGGGACGACAACGGTTGTCGCTTGTTCCTCAATAATCGCCGGACCCCGGATGACGTTTCCCGCCCGAATTCTCTCCCCGTCGTACACCGGCGTGTTAAAGGATTTCCCGTTAAAAATGCAAGTTCGCCTTCGCTTCAGGGACCCTTCCGGTTTCTTCTTCCCCTGGGCAATTTTCTCAAGCTGGAAGGCGGCCTTACGGGCGGTAGCCTTGAGGCGAAAATTGAGAAACTCGACGGCTCTGAAGTTCATCGAGAACGTGTAAAGCTCCTGGTGGCGTTTGTGGAACTTGGCCACTGCCTCCTTTACGTGATGCTCAGTCAATTTTCCCGCAGCCATGGGGACCTCTACTTCGTGGAATTGTCCGACGTAACGCAACTCCGCTGTGCGCGCCAGGTTCACTTCACCTTTAGGCATCTTCAATGATTTCATGGCAGCCTGCGCCTCGAGCTCCATCTCGTCGTACAACCGGTTCACCTGTTCCAGGCTCACCCTGTCGACGCGGGAGTGGTAAGACCGGGCATAATCCCTGCCGATGTCCATGGCGAACATACCGAAGGCGCTGTAGAGAGCGGCGAAACGGGGAATGATCACCGTGGAAATTCCCAAGCGTTCCGCAAGGGCGGGACCGTGGATGGGTCCAGCGCCCCCTCCCGCGATCAGGGCGAAATCCCGAACATCGTACCCCCGCTTGGTGGAGATCTCGGTGATGCTATCCGCCATAAAAGAATTGACCGTGGTGTGGATAGCCTGGGCAGCTTGAAGCAGATCCAATCTCAATCGATCCGCAACTTTTTGTACGGCCTTACGGGCAAGGTCCACGTCGAGGGAAATCTCGCCGCCCAAAAAGTAGTCCGCCGGGATGTAACCCAGCAGGAGATCCGCATCGGTTACGGTCGGATCTTCTCCTCCCTTTCCGTAGCAGGCGGGCCCTGGCTCGGCTCCGGCACTCTGAGGACCGACTCGCAGCAGGCCCAGGGAGTCTACCCAGGCAATACTGCCACCGCCCGCGCCGGCGCTGTGCACGTCCACCATTTTTATGGCGACCCGCTCGTCTCCGACCCAACACTCCGTGGTCATGGGGATTTCTCCCTTGCGGATGAGACTTACATCTAGGCTCGTTCCCCCCATATCAATGGAGATCAAATGGTCCTTCCCCGTGATTCGCCCACAGTAGGCAGCGGCTGAGGGGGCTGCCGACGGGCCCGATCCCAGGAGATAGACCGCCCGCCGGATCGATTCTTGGGGGGTCTCGACCAAGCCGTTGGCTTGCACCATCAGGAGCGAGCCCTTAAATCCCTGCTGTTTGAGAGAATCCCCGAGTCGATTCAGATATCGGGAGGCAATCGGACCGATGGTTGCGCTCACGACCGTGGTGCTAAAGCGCTCATACTCCCGCCATATCGGCAGCACCTGGTAAGAACTCGTAACGTAGAGACCGTCGGCCATCTCACGGCAGATGGCGGCGGCCCTATCCTCATTGGCCTTGTTGGCATAGGAGTGGAGAAAACAGATGGCGATGGCTTCAACTCCCGCTTCTTTGATTTTTCCAATTGCCTGACGGACCTCTCCGTCGTTCAGGGGCGTGACAATCTCGCCGGTGTAGAGCGTCCTTTCCTCGATGGGGAAGCGCAGACGCCGGGGAACCAGTGGCTTATACGGAGGGATGAACAGGTTGAACATAGAAGTACGAACGTTGCGGTAGCCGCGGCGGATTTCGGTCACGTCGCGGAAGCCTTTCGTCGTCAGCATGGCGACCTTGGCCCCTCTCCCGGTAAGCAATGCATTGGTGGCCAACGTGCTCCCGTGGACGATAAGATCGATCTGTCGAAGGAAATCGTCGGGTTTCTTGTTGTACCCCCTGGCAGCAACCGCCAAACCATTCAGCATGCCCGCGGCGGGATCCCGGGGGGTCGACGGGACCTTAAATGCCCGCAGGCTTCCCTGCGTGTCTAAAATCAAGCAGTCTGTAAATGTCCCGCCAATGTCGATACATGCCCTATACATCATGCCTCCTGTAGGTTTGCTGATCAAGGCCCAAAACGAGCATTGGCCTGCCGAAAATCTCCGTTGCAGCCACTACGCTTTCCCTTGGCTCGACCTGAGCATAGACGTCTTTTCTATATCCACGTCTAGAGAGGCGGGATCGATGACGACGTGATAGGTGTCGCGCGCTTTGTCGATGCCGATGAATTCATTGATCACGTCCCAGCGGACTTTTTCGGGATCGCGCTCGGCGGGATTGCCCACGCCTGCTCCACCGCCGCTGATCTTGCGGATGACGTCTCCGGACTTGACTTCATAAAGGCGGTGGGCTCGAATCTGGCTGGTATCACTACCTCGGATTAAAAAAGCCTTAGAGTTGGGGGTGGGTTCTCCACCGAGCGCCCCGGGAGCCCTGACCAGCTCCCCATCGGAACTTCCAGTCGCCATCCCGGCGTCCCCGCCCACATTCTCGACTTCCCAGTGAAAACCTGAGGCGCCGCGCCACACCCCCGCCCCGCACGTGTCCGTTGCGAACTCCCAGCGCAGGCTCCTCCAAGGAAACCTCGCCTCCACTTCCTCTACATTTCCCCGATTGACCTCGCCCAGGGCTCCGATAGAAATGGCCCCTTCGTAGCCGTCGAATCCCCTGACCGCGCCGGCCCCACCGGCGATGTCAAAAGTCGTGACGACGTATTTTTCGTTGGTGCGCGGATCGAGACCGAAAAAGTAATGCTCGTAGCGTTTTCCCCAGCAGGCGACGGCCCTTTCGGGCATGGCCTGAGACATAGCCATGACCACCGACTCAATGATCTGGTGCCCCATGCTCACGGGAGAAGCTCCCACGGTGGCGGGATACTGGGCATTCACCACACTCCCTGGAGGAGCAGAGACCGTGATGGGCCGCAAACTCCCCTCGTTGTGATACTCCCCTAAGCCCGGATCCATGAACATGAACAGGGCGGAGAGCGCATTGCTAAATGTGGTATTGAACACGCAATTCACAAACCCCTTGCGTTGCTTGTCGCTCTTGGAGAAATCCACTGTGAGCGTGTCTCCCTTAACGGCAATTTCGCACCGCACCCAGACCGGGACATCCAGCTCCGTGCCATCATCGTCCGTGGCCGCCTCCCCGTAGTACGTCCCATCAGGTATCTTCTCTATAGTGGCCCGCACCGCCCTCTCCGTGCGATCCATCATCTCCTCCAGGCAGGCCAGAACGGTCTCCTTCCCGTACTTGTCCAACAACGCCGTAACCCGCTGCTCGCATACCCGGGTGGCAGCTATCTGCGCATAGTTGTCAATCCGCACCCCCTGCGGCCAGCGCACATTGTTCAAAATCAACTCCATCACGTCTTCCCGCTCCCTGTCCCCCTCCATCACCTTGATCCCAGGAATGCAAAGCCCCTCGGCGTGAATGTCATAGGCATTGGGAAAATATCCCCCAGGATAAGCCCCGCCGGTGTCCATCTGATGGGCCCGAACCATGGTAAAGAACAAAAGTTCGCCCCGGTAAAATATGGGGCGGTAAAACCCCCAGTCGGGAAGATGGCAGCAGTAGCCTTTGTAGGGGTCATTGACCAGAATCATGTCCCCCGGATTCAAATTCCCTTTGAACTTGTTGAGGACGTACTCGACCGAGAGTTTCCCGCCGAGGTACTGGACCGAAAGGCCGATAGGAATAGCCACCGTTCGCGCCCGCGCATCCCAGATTCCCACAGAAACGTCGTGGAGCTGAGCGATCAGATAATTTTGCGAGGTGCGATCCACCACGTGGCGCATCTCGCGGCAGATGCTTTGCAACGCATGCCAGACGGTAGACAAGGTCAGAGGATTGACTCGGCAAACAGCCATTTTCGGTCACTCTCACTCCAACCCGTACTTTGCCCACTCGGCATCCACGCGCCGAAGGTGCTCTTTAGGAGGCAGAGAGAGGGCCGGGAAGGTGTGCTTGCGAGTGGCGTCGATAATGACCTTAGAGCTGATCCTCCTTGAGGGGTGTTCTTGAGGCACGTCTGCGGGCGCCTGCGATGGATCTAAAGCCACCGCTTGGACCTCCGGAATAATCTCGATGTCTTTTGCCGGCTGAACATGGAAACTCATGGCCCAATCTACTTGGAAGTGGTCCCGAATTTCAATATCTTCGTCGAACACGACGATGAACTTGCCGAAGCCCTCGGCGTAGCGCATGGCTCCGGAGACGACCCGTTTGACGTCCAATGGGTCGCCCTTTTTTATGGAGATCAACATCATACCGGCTACGCCGGCACTTTCGGGAAGGTGTAAATCCAGCACGGGAAGCCGAAGATCAACTTTGAGGTGTTTCAGGAGCGATTGCTCACGGCCCGTCTGCTTGATGCAACTGCTCTCGCTGGGCGGCATCTGGCTGAAAAAAGCGCGGTAGATAGGATCATCCCGATGCGTAATACAGGTCACCTCGATCACAGGCATATTTCCTGAGGCGCCCATATAACCCGTATATTCTCCGAAAGGTCCTTCGAGCTCCCGGTAGCCAGGCGGGATCTCTCCCTCGATTACGATTTCAGCCGTCGCGGGCACTTCAATTGGGACTGTTTCGCAGGGCACGAGAGGTACGGGCTCGCCGCGCAATCCGCCGGCGATGTCGTATTCCTCCGTGTCGAGACTAAACTTGGTAACCGAGGCCATTTCAATGGTAGGATCAGGACCCAACACGACGGCCACGGGTGTGCTCCGGCCGCTGCCCTCGTATTTGCGGCGATGGTGGGAAATATGCTGCCCCTCGTGGGCCTGGATTCCCAACTTCCTGGGACCTTTGACCTGCAGCCGGTAGGTTCCTACGTTGTAGGCTTGGGTCTCGGGATCGCGGGAGACAACGCACGGAGCGGTGATGTAGGGCCCAGGATCCTCCCCAACCGTCCAGATGGGGACAGGTAAACGAGAGAGATCTGCGTCATTGCCGCGCAAAACATTCTCTTTGCAGGGACCAGTCGGTACCCGTGTGGGCTTGATCGGACACGTTTGGGCCTGCTCCCAGCGCTCGTGGATGTTCTCGACTCGATCCTGTAGCGCGACGGCATAGACTTCCGACGAAGCTCCTAAGGATCCGACCAATACCGGGATACGGAATCCTTTGACTCTTTCGAATAGGAGCACGGGGCGGCGTTCCGGAATAATTTTCTGGAAGACGCGCCGGCACACCGCAGCAATCTCCCAGTCTTTGTCTACCTCCGCTGTGACGCGGTGGAGTTTTCCCCGTTTCTCCAATGCCTCAAGATAGTCGCGTAGATCGCGATAGGCCACGTGCTTTGTTCCCGTTAGGATTTTTTTCTGTCGAGCAATCGCCCCGGCGGAGCCCTAACCTGGAGGACTGATATAACTTCGCAAGGACGTTAAGCTCACGTAAGGTTCGTAAGGCGGGTCAGCAATTTCTATACCAGGATATCATAGAGGGCAAATGTAGGTCCGTAGATGAATTAGGAAAGTCAAGGTGCAAAAATGAGAAAAAACAGCCTCAACTTTCTTATTTTCAGGAACGCAGCCTCCCTCTTTCGCACACTTCCGCATAACGGGATCCTGTTCTTCCGTACGGATGCCTTCGAGTTGGGATACGCGATTAGGGACACTGCACTCCCGAAGGATGGTCGCGTACTGGCACACCAATTGCTCATACGTCCCCTACCTTGCCGTGGTCACAATACGGACCTGCACCTTTGCCACGCGTCACAGGGAATCGAGGCTTACGCCTACATCGTATCGGAGGAAAGGATGCAAAAGATAACGGCCTCACTGGCCGGCCTGTTCGTTTCGCTGTCTCTATTGGGCTTCACCGCCACGCAGGTTTCGGCCGCCGCTGTCGAGCGACTGGTTGAAGCAGCCAAAAGCGAAGGGGTGATCGAGTTTTATGCCCCGTCAACGCTTGGGCCGAAAGGCGCCCAAGAGCTCGCCGAGGTTTTCAACAAAAAATATGGCCTCACCACAAAGGTGAATTTCTTCCCTGCCGGACAGATGGCCAGAGACGTGAGCAAGATCGTGGGGCAGGCAGCCTCAGGCGTCCCGCCGGAATGGGATCTGGCGGTGGTCACCGACGCACACCACGCCACGTTATGGCTCAAGAAGCTCCATCAGACCTTCGACTACGCCAGCCTGGGAGTTGACTCCAGGGCGATAGATTACGATAAAGGAACGATCACCATAGCCAGCCAGATCGTTCTCCCGGCATACAACACAAAGGTATTGCCGCCTGCGGACGTGCCCAAGAGCTGGGAAGACCTTCTCGACTCGAAGTGGAAAGGGGGAAAGCTAGGCGTGCCCGACTCGACTCACCACTTGGCTCGGCTGGCTACCGGCGCGTGGGGCGAGAAGAAAACACTTGAGTTTGTGAAAGCCCTGGCCATGCAGCAGCCGATGCTCGGGCCCCTTGGCACGCTTACCAGTCGACTCCAGCTGGGTGAAATCCTTATTGCTGTCACCCTCCATGATGGCTTTATCAACAGGGCGAAAAAGGCCGGCGCTCCTCTGGAGTTCGCCAAAGACATCGAGCCCGTCATTTCGCCTGCCTTACAGGTCGGCCTGCTCAAAGGCGCGCGCCATCCGAATGCTGGGTATCTTTTCGCAGCCTTCCTTATGACCCCCGAGGCCCAAGTCATCTGGGAAAAGTACACCGGTCAGGGATCCGCCTTCGTTCCCGGGACCTCCGCCTATAACTTTTTCAAAGGAAGGAAAGTCCTGTACATGACGCAGGATCAAGCTACGGTGGTGGACAGGCTCGCGAGAGAGTACGGTAGAATCCTTGGATTCGGTAATTGACCGGGAAGCAGGATCTGTTCCAAAGAAAGCGGAGGCAGACATGATTGATTTCGATTTGACCGATGAGCAGAAAGCCTTGCAGAAGATGGCCAGGGATTTTGCCGAGAGGGAGATCCGGCCCATCGCTGAGAAGCTGGATCGGTCGGAGAACCTCTTGCAGGACTTTCCATGGGACATGCTCAAGAAAGCGTCGAAGCTGGGGCTGCGCACCGTAGCCTTACCGAAAGAGTATGGAGGGCCAGGCTTCGACTTTCGCACCTGGGTCGTGCTGATCGACGAGCTGGCCTACTGTGACATCTCCTGCTCCAAAATTATAACTCAATCCTGGAGAGGCGCGCACCGAATCGCACACCAAGGAACCAAGGAGCAAAAGGACCGGTTCCTCTCCGCCTTCCGAGACGATGACACATACCTACTTTCAGGTGCGCGAACCGAGCCGAATGCGGGCTCAGATACCCATCTTCCTTACGATGTCCCCGAAGCCGGAATCATGCTCTCAGCCAAGCGCGAGGGAAACTATTACGTGCTCAACGGTCGGAAGCATTTCATCTCCATGGCTCCCGTGGCCAAGTTGGTGACGGTGACGGCTCGCACGGATAAGACTCTGCCTCCGTCCAGGGGCTGCAGCGCTTTCCTCGTCCCTACAGGCACGCCGGGTTTCAGGATAGCCTCCATCCAGGACAAAGTAGGCTACCGCTTCGATGTTCAGGGAGAACTCGACTTCGACAATGCGAAAGTGCCGGTCGAAAACTTGTTGGGAGGAAAGGAAGGACCGGCTGGCCCCGAAGGGCCTGCCGGCAGGGTGGAACTGTGTGCCCAAGCTATGGGTCTCAGTCGCGCCGCGCTTGACGCGGCTATAAAGTACGCCAATGAGAGAATCCAGGGGGGCAGACCGATCATCCAGCATCAAGCCGTGGCCATGATGCTCGCCGAGATGTATCAAATCCTGCAGGCTGGCAGAACCCTCCTCTGGCGCATGGCCTGGGCCGCTGATCACGGGCAGGATGACCCTGCCCTGGTGATGGCGACCAAGAGCTTTTGCACGGAAGCCGCCCTGAAAATCTCTCTGACTGCTATGGAGGTTTTTGGAGGTAGTGGAGTGATGCGAGAGATGCCGGTTCAGAAATACGTTCGGGATGCCATGGTCCTCCAGCATTTGGAGGACACCCAACAGATCTCCCGGATCAAGATCGGCCAGGTGCTGGAATCCCGGATCAAAGAGGGAAGGCTCTCCAGGTAAAGCAGATTTTCTTTATCTTTTCCCGCCACTCTTGTCTGCCCGACGCCTGTCTTGGGAGGAAGCACGTGAATCGATAAACCCGCAAACGCCATAGCAGAGGGCCCGCAGTGCGAATTCGAACCAGGCTAAAATCCTTTTTCCCTCGCCTCCTAAGACCTGAAATGGTGCTTTTTGCGATAGGCATATCGGTCTCTGTCCTGATATGTGGCCTGATTGCTGTGGTCATCTGGGCGACCTTTTTGAAGGGTCTGCCAGGGGTTGATGCCCACTTTTCCTTGGTCAACTACGCCGAGGTTCTTTTCGACCCGATCACCTGGGGGGCGGGGCTCAACACGCTTTCACTTGGCGTGTGGACGGTGCTGGTCAACCTTTTCTTCGCGGTTCCGATGGCCTGGTTGATTCACCGCACCAATACCCCGTTTAAGAATTTCTTCCTTACCCTGATGTTCCTTCACATCCTCTTGCCGGGGTTTCTCAAGGTCATGGGCTGGATCATGTTGGCGAGCCCTGAAATCGGCCTCGTCAATCAGTTGCTCAGAACTTTCATCCCGGTCGAGACGGGACCTTTGAGCATCTATAACGTGTTCTCCATGGGCTTCCTTCAGGGCTTGATCCTGACCCCGACGATGTTTTTCATGATATCCGGACCGCTCCTGGCGGTTGACCCGTCTTTTGAGGAGTGTGCCGAGGTGGTTGGTGCCACAAGGCTCCGAAGCCTTCGCTTCGTCACTTTCCCTCTGGTGAAGCCCGCCATAGTTTCCGCGATCATCTACAATTTCATGACGGCAGTCTCCATGTACGAGGTGGCAGCCCTGCTGGGAGGGGCTCATAACATCCATGTCTTCAGTACCCTCATGTTTTACTCCTTCAGCAGAGACATAGGGCTTCCCCAGTACGGAATCGCAGGAGTCTACGGCGTGATCCTTCTGATACCGACGCTGATCGCTTTGAAGGTTTATCAAAGCATGCTTCAGTCCGGCTACCGTTACGCCACCGTCACCGGAAAAGGTTATAAGCAAAAGCTCATAGACCTCGGGCGGTGGAAGTGGGCGGGAGCGGGCTTTATCGGGGTGTATTTCCTGTTGGATATTTTTTTGCCCTTTTTGGCGGTGGCGTGGAGTTCTCTCATACCCCGCCTCCGCCTACCCACCAGAGCGGCCCTGGCAACCGTAACCGCAGATGGTTACCGTTCCGCGGCCGTTCTGATATCCGAAGGAGGAGTTTTTGTAAATACCCTCGAACTCGTCGCCTCCGTGGGCATAGCCGTCATGTTGATAAGCCTGGCCATCTCCTGGATCGTTGTCCGAAGCGATTTGCCCGGAAGGTACGCGATCGATACGATTTCCATGTTGCCCCACGCGGTGCCGACGGTAGCCTTTGCGTTCGCTGTCACCTTCGTAGGGCTGTTGCTAGTCCGCAGAATACCTTTCTACGGCAGCCTTGCCTCTATCATCCTCGCCCACACCATGGCCTATACCGCCTTCGGTACCAGATCGATGAATGCGTCTCTGGTTCAAATTCACCGAGATTTGGAGGACGCCGTGCAAGTATGCGGGGGCTCCCGAGTCGTGGCGCTGAGAAAGGTCCTTGTCCCCCTTCTGATTCCAACTTTGTTCTTTACTACGATCTGGGTGACGCTTCTCTCCTATCGCGAGGTCACGATGGCGTTGTTTCTTCAGACCCCCAAAAACATCATTTTAGCGACCACGATATGGAGCCGGTGGCTGAGCGGCGATTCGATCACCGCGGCGGCCCTCGGAGTGATCATGACAATTTCTATGGGGGTTGTCATCAGTATAGCGTTGCGGCTCTTTCCCAGCATTTTCATCAGCCGAATGGGGACACGTTGATTGATTTTATCACAAGGAGGGGAAAATGGAATCAAAGAAATATGGCGTGACGGCTCTGCTCTTAGGAGCGGGCATTTTCTTTTTGACCTGCGCCACGCAGGTTAAGGCCGCTGACGGAGACGCCCTATCTCGGGTTGTCGAAGGCGCGAAGAAGGAGGGCACAGTCAATCTGCAGATCTCGCCCAGCAGTCATACGGTAAAATCCATGAAGCGCCTGAGCCGGGAGATCAATAAAAAATACGGGGTAGACCTGGATATTCAATTCGCCCCCACCGTGCGGATGGCGGTCGATTTGTCAAAGGCGCTCATGGAACACAAACTCGGGGCTCGTCCTACCTATGACCTCATGTCTTTGAGTGTTCCCAATATCGTGCGGGGCATCGAGGCCGGTATTTACGAAAAGGTCGACTGGCAACCTCTACTCGACAAAGCGACCCCACCGGAAATTATCCTCGGAAAGCCCGGAACCCGATACCATGGCTATGGCCTCATTAGCTACACGGCGCATAGAGGCTTGATGTACAATCCCAAGAGAATTCCCTCCGATAGAGTTCCGAAGACTTTGGCGGAACTCGCCGATCCCAGGTGGAAGGGGAAAATAGGGGTCCACAATTACCCCAGGGTTTGGGCCGAGGTTGCCTTCATCCAGGGCAAGGAGAAGACCTTCGCCGAACTTCGAGCGATCGCGAAGAACAGGCCCATACAGGGGAGCTACGAGGATCAGCAAAAACGTTATCTCCTCGAGGAAATCTGGCTGGCCCACTCAGGCAGTCAGTACTTCCAAGAAGCGAAGATGAAGGGCATGCCGGCGGAGTGGCAGAGCCTGGAACTTTCCGACATAGCGGATTACGTCGTAGCGGTTCGAACAGGGGCCCAGCATCCCAACGCCGCGAGACTGGTCGCCCTGTATCTTGCCAGCCCGGAGGGGTCCAAACTTCACCTGGAGGAGGCTGGCGCCGGGAATCTTCATTATCCAGGGAATTATGAGAACAGCATTGCGGTGCAAGATAAGAGGCAGGGAATTCCCGTAGCCACGTGGGACTATGCGGGACGCATGGAATTCGTTCTGTCCAAGCAGGCCGATCAGTGGGAGAAGGAGATAGAGCGAATTTTCAAGACGGGAGAATAGTAAGAGGCGTGCTGCGCGTAGAAAATTTAACAAAATCCTTTCTCATGTCGGACGGAACGGTGGCGGCAGTCCGGGGAGTCAGTTTTGAAATCCCCGAAGGCGCCTTCTTGACCTTGCTTGGCCCGTCTGGCTGCGGGAAGACGACTACGCTGCGGTGCGTGGCGGGGTTGGAAGCTCCGGACAGTGGGGAAATACACATCGGGGAACGGCTGGTTTTTTCGGGGAGTCAGGGGGTGGCAGTTCCGGCGTACAAGCGCGGCGTCGGTATGGTATTCCAGTCTTACGCCATCTGGCCTCACATGACGGTCTTCGAAAACGTCGCCTTCCCGCTGGTACATGGCGGATTCCGGGTACCAAGGTCGCAAGTCAAAGAGAGGGTGAGAAAGGCACTGGAACTTATAGGTCTGGCGGAACTGGGGAGTAGACCGGCGCCTTTGCTGAGCGGGGGGCAGCAGCAACGCGTGTCCCTGGCGCGGGCATTGGTCTACGAACCGAGGCTTCTGCTCTTAGATGAACCCCTTAGCAATCTCGACGCAAAGTTACGTGAAGAGATGCGCTTGGAGTTACGGGAGCTCATTGACAGACTTAAGATTTCCACGCTCTACGTGACTCATGACCAGGAGGAGGCCCTTGTCCTTTCAGACCGCATTGCCGTGATGCGTGACGGTCAGATTTTGCAGGAAGGCAGTCCGCGCGAAATTTACCTTGATCCGCTCAACCCTTTTGTTGCCAGTTTTGTCGGCAAAGCAAACTTCGTTGATGGCTCGGTGGAGGGACAGAAGGACGAGCGCGGAGGTATCGCGATACGGACATCTCTGGGCCAACTCATCTGCGCTCCCCGCCTGGATCTGACCATCGGGGAGCAGGTCTCTGTCGTCTTCCGCCCTGAAGATGTTCATGTCCGAACCGATTCCAGTGGGCATGACAGGAACACGTTTCCCGGTGTAGTCGAGCGCGTGATTTTTGTCGGAAATAAGATTCTGTGTGAGATTCGGGTGGGCAGCGTTCTGGTACAGAGCGAGATCAATGCCCGCTTTAAGCTCCAGCAGGGGGGCAAAGTAACTGTGGAAATCTCGCCGGAATGTATCGGGGTTATACGGCATAAACAGTGAGGTGGTAAGCGATGGCTAGAATCGGTGTCATCCCTGGGGACGGTATTGCGAACGAGGTCATCCCGGAGGCCGTAAAGGTCCTGCGGGCCGTCGACGACCTCTTCCAAATAAAGCTGGAGTTCGAGTTCTTCGACTTTGGCGCCGAGCGGTATTTGCGGACAGGCCAGGCCGTTCCCGACGATATCGACCGCTTCTTCGTCGAACTGCCCAGTCGTTTTGACTGTGTCCTGTTCGGTGCGGGAGTTCCGCTTGACTGAGGAACT
>Ga0156031_1018_pt1 | contig 19053 bp, 20 predicted proteins | sample RifCSPlowO2_02_FD_107685 | JGI IMG/M metagenome (GOLD analysis project Ga0156031, IMG submission 107685) | Deltaproteobacteria bacterium RIFCSPLOWO2_02_FULL_57_26
GGACCATACCCGCCGGAGTCCAGACCTCTCCCCCACGAACGATCAAATCTACCTTTTCCATCGTTGGATCATCTCCATTTCAAATAACATAAAAAAAATCTTATATGATCCGACACCATCCCTGTCAACAGCTTCTTGATGCTTGACACAATCGCTGGGCGTAATTAATTTTTTTGTGCCTAGGCAGAATTCAAAAACTCAAGACGAAAAAGGAGGATCAAACTATGGATCTGGTAAGATGGGAACCCTTTGAAGGGCTTAACAAGATTCAGTCCAGAATTAACGATCTGTTGGAGGAGACCTTTGGCCGGTCGCGCTTTCCGCACTTAGCCGGTCCCGGGACGTGGTATCCTCCGGTAGATATCCTCGAGAGCAAAGAGGCCTATGCCATCCGCGCCGAGCTGCCGGGGATGAAGAAAGAAGATTTCAACCTGGAACTCAACGACGGGACTCTTACGCTCAGCGGAGAGAGTGTGTTCCTAAGGCCGAGGAGGCCAAGCCGAAGCAGATCAGTGTCAGCGTGAACTGACAGAAACTTGAGGCTCGGGCCAATAGGGGGAGGACATACAGCATTCCTCCCCCTATTTTTTAGTGCCTCAGGACTAGCCGGGAGATGAAAAAAAAGGGGCCTTTTTCAAGGCCCCCTTTTGTGACTTCACATACCTAGCCTAGTACTCATCTCCATGAGGCATCGACGGGGCCTCTCTCTTCTTCTCCGGCTTCTCCGCGATCACGGCTTCCGTGGTGATGAGCAACCCCGCAACCGAAGAGGCATTCTGCAGAGCGCAACGCACCACCTTGGTCGGGTCAACAATGCCAGCCTTGACCAGGTCCTCAAACTCCTCCGTGGCGGCATTAAAGCCAAAAGCGCCTTTTCCATTCCTGATCTTATCGAGCACCACCGAGCCATCGGCACCAGCATTCTGCGCAATCCAGCGGGCCGGCTCCTCGAGCGCCTTCTGCACAATCCGTACACCGATCTTTTCGTCTTCAGGCACCCTGAGGTTAGCTAGGCTTGCTGAAGCTCGGATAAGCGCCACGCCGCCGCCCGGGACAATTCCCTCCTCGACTGCGGCGCGGGTTGCATGCAGGGCGTCCTCTACGCGGGCCTTTCTCTCCTTCATCTCGATCTCGGTGGCAGCCCCGACCTTGATCACAGCCACTCCTCCAGCCAACTTGGCCAATCGCTCCTGGAGCTTTTCTCGGTCGTAGTCCGAGGTCGTCTCCTCGATCTGGGCGCGAATCTGGGTAATGCGTCCTTCAATCGCGGATTTCTTGCCAGCGCCTTCCACGATCGTGGTGTTATCCTTGTCGACGATGATCCGCTTGGCCCGACCCAAGTCCTTCAGCGTGACGTTCTCAAGCTTGATCCCCAACTCCTCGGCGATCATCCGCCCATCGGTCAGGATGGCGATGTCTTCCAACATGGCCTTGCGCCGGTCGCCGAAGCCAGGGGCTTTCACCGCCACGCACTTGAGCGTGCCTCGAATCTTATTGACCACCAGGGTCGCGAGCGCTTCCCCTTCCAGTTCCTCTGCGATGATCAGCAGGGGCTTGCCGGTCTTGGCAACATTCTCAAGCACCGGGAGCAGGTCTTTCATGCTCGAGATCTTCTTTTCGTGATTGAGGAGATAAACATCCTCATACACGCACTCCATCCGCTCCGGATCCGTTACAAAGTAAGGAGAGAGGTAGCCACGATCAAAGCGCATTCCCTCGACTAATTCCAGGGTCGTCTCCAAGCCTTTGGCCTCCTCAACCGTGATAACTCCCTCCTTGCCTACCTTATCCATGGCCTCGGCCAGGATGTCCCCAATGGTCTTATCGTTGTTGGCTGAAATCGTTCCGACCTGGGCAATCTCCTCCCTTTCCCGAGTGGGCTTGGACATGGACTTAAGCTCCTCGGTGACCTTCTCCACGGCTTTGTCGATGCCCCGTTTGATGCCCATAGGGTCATGGCCCGCAGCCACCAATTTGATCCCTTCACTGAAGATGGCACGAGATAAGACCGTGGCTGTGGTGGTGCCGTCGCCCGCGACATCCGAGGTCTTGCTGGCCACCTCCTTGACCATCTGGGCGCCCATGTTCTCGAATTTATCCTCAAGCTGGATCTCCTTCGCGACCGTAACCCCGTCTTTGGTAACCGTCGGCGCGCCCCAGGATTTTTCCAATACGACGTTCCGCCCCCTAGGGCCTAAAGTTACCGTCACCGTGTCGGCCAGAATGTTGACCCCGCGGAGGATTTTGCTCCGAGCCTCTTCGCTAAATTTTACGTCTTTTGCAGCCATACTTTCCCTCCTTATTCAATAATTCCCAGAATATCGTCTTCGCGCAGGATGAGATGCTCTTCGCCGTTGAGCTTGATCTCGGCCCCAGAATACTTGCCAAACAAGATCTTGTCTCCCTCTTTTACGTCCATAGGAATGAGCTTACCGTCCTCATGCTTCCCCGGGCCAACCGCGATCACACGGCCCTCCTGAGGCTTTTCCTTGGCGGTATCCGGGATGATGATCCCGCCCTTGGTTTTCTCTTCCTCCTCTAACCTTTTAATAATCACCCTGTCATGAAGCGGACGAACTTTTGTGGCCATAAAAACCTCCTAAATAAAACATGAGTTTATACTTCTACCGGAAGGTATTACCGGGTGAAAATATAAGATCACTTCACGAAACGTCAAGGGGGGGTTGGCAACTAAAATGGCCGCGATCATCTCCCCCACGACCCGGCGACCGGCTGCGATGATGGCCAGCCCCTACACTTTTATGGCGAAGGATGGTATGGAGTACGCTCGAACAGGCGGGATCCAGGAGCGAATGTGATGATCAAAATTTGGGGCAGGAAAGATTCATCCAACGTGCAAAAGGTGCTGTGGTGCTGCGGGGAACTAGGGCTCGCTTACGAGCGGATTGACATCGGAGGGCGCTTTGGGGGCAACAAGGAAAGGCCCTACTTGGACCTTAACCCTAACGGATTGGTGCCAACGATCGAGGACGGGGATTTCGCGCTTTGGGAATCCAACAGCATCGTGCGCTACCTGGTAGATAAATACGGCCAGGGAAAGCTGCTTCCGCCCAATCCCGAGGGGCGGGCAAATGCCAATCGGTGGATGGACTGGCAGCTCACGACGATGGGTCCGGCTCTCGTCCCCCTTTTTTGGGCGTTCGTTCGCACTCCTCCGGAAAGGCGAGACCAGGCCGCGATCGATGAGGCATTAAAAAGAGCGACTCATGCCTGGCAGATCCCAGAGGAGCATCTGGCAAAAAACCGCTATTTGGCCGGCGAGTCTTTCTCCATCGGCGACATTCCCCTTGGAATTTGGGCCTACCGCTGGTTCAACCTACCCATCGAGCGGCCTAACTTTCCCCAGGTAAGAGCCTGGTACGACCGCCTTACCGAGCGGCCGGCTTACCAGACCCATGTTATGATTCCCCTGACTTGAGCACGGGCTTGACCGGCCACCGGCGCGACCGTTTCCACAATCGTCGAAAGGGCGCGTTTCCGGCTGATTTCACCGACATTGGAAGGAGCAAGCTATGGCGAAACCAGAGGAAAACACCGAAGGCAAATGGGAGCGGTGGGAAAAAGACCGGACCTTTGTCCGGGCCGTGATCGGCAAATACATGGAGATCTTCAAAGATCTGCAAAAACAGCCGAGGGTCTATAAGAGCGTCAATCACCCCTATAAGGGCGGCCCTGCCAAATGGAGCAAGAACGTCATCAACCCGCAGACTGCCCCCATCACACAGTCCATAGAGACCCATATCGATATCTTGGCGCCGGGCAATCACGGACAAAAACACGGTCATATGAACAGCGCGGTCTTCTATATCTTGGACGGGAAAGGTCATGACGTGCATGACGGCGTGCGCTACGATTGGGAGGCGGGCGATGTCTGCATCGTCGATAACGGCTGCGTCCATCAGCACTTCAACGATGACCCGGACCGGCCAGCGCACATCCTGATCTTCAAGGCCAAGCCGCTCTTTGCCTTCTTCAACCTTTTGATGCAGAAGGTGGTCGACTTCCCACCCAAGGTCGCCAAGCCGGGTTTTGAGCATTTCGACCCGGAAGAGGCTTTCGACCACAAGTAGGAGGATCCCCGATGGCCTTTGAAGAAGCGAAGAAAATCAAATTGGACGGCCCGACCGTCGACTATTACCGCAAGGCGCTGGAGCGCTCGAAGAAGTTTCGCCAGGAATACGGCCGGCGCCGAACTGTCGTCAAGGCCACTGAGATGCCCTGGGAGAAAAGCCCCCAGGGCCTGATCAAACACATTGTCCACGAGGAGATGTTCACCAGAGAGTTCGCCCTGGAGATGTACATGCAGCTCCTCGAGCCCGGCAAGCCTTCAGGCAAGCACCGCCACATGGCCGAAGAGGTCTTTTACGTCATCGAAGGCCGGGGCTACGATCTCCACTGGGACGTGGAACCGGAAATCGGCACCAAGTACGAATGGCGATGGGCCAAAGAGGCCATGAGATTCGACTGGGAAGAGGGCGATTTCGTCTACATCCCCCCTTTCACCATGCACCAGCATTTCAACGCCGACCCGAACCAGCCAGCGCGGATCATCACGGCGACCAACCGGGTCGTTCGGCTGCTCGGCTTCGACTGGCTGGATCAGGTCGAAGAGGCTCCGGAATAGATCCCGGACGCTTTCCGGCACGGGATTGCTCGTTTACGGGAAAAGCGGCGATCGGCCGTTTACTTCAGAAAGAACCGCAGGGATTCGCTGGTGTAGCGGACCAGGGGACCCCAGTACACCCCGAAGACGACAGTGAGAGAGCTGAGAACGCCCAAAAGGGCGGACTCGTTCGCGCTCATGTCCACTTTCTGATCGGCGGGATTAGGCTGGTCCATGAACATCGTCTTGACGATGCCCGCGTAATAGTAGAGGGAGATCACGCTGTTGATGATCGCCACCACCGCCAGGAAATAAAACTCCTCCCTGATGGCAGCGGCAAAGAGAAAAAACTTACCGACAAAGCCCGCCAGAGGCGGAAGTCCGGTGAGCGAGAAAAGAAAGATCGCCATGCAAACCGCGGGGATGGCGGCTCCGCGCCAGGCGAGCCCGCGGTAGCCTTCAATGTCCTCTCTCCCGGTCGCATTAGCGACAATCACGACCACCAGAAACGCGCCCACATTCATGATCAGGTAGACCACGATGTAGAGCAGCATCGCCTTGAGCCCTTCGTTGTTCAGAACCACGAGTCCCATCAGGATGTAGCCGGCATGGGCGATGCCGGAATAGGCCAGCAGGCGCTTGACGTTTTGCTGATTCAAGGCGCAGAGGTTTCCCACCGTCATCGTCACCATACTCAAAAAGAGAAGGAAGTGAGGCCACTCCACACCGGTGAGGAAGAGCCAGTTGCCCTGATCTCCCAGGCGGGACACCGCCGGGAAGAAGAACCGGATCATGATGGCCACGCCGGCCGCATTGGAGCCCACGGAGAGAAAAGCTGTAATGGGCGTCGGCGCCCCCTGATACACGTCCGGGGACCACATGTGAAAGGGAACAAAGACGACCTTGTAGCCGAATCCGGCCAGGATTAAGACGAAGGCGATAAACAAGCTCAGGCGATTCACCTGGGCGTGCGCCAGCACTTCGCTGATCCTCGCATAATCCAGGCTCCCGGTGATGCCGAAGACCCAGCTCATCCCATAGATCATCGTGCCCGAGGCCACGCCGCCATAGATCAGATACTTCAGCGCCGCCTCGCTGGATCGGCGATTGCGCGGCAAGGAGCCCGTAAGGATGTACGAGGTCAGGCTCACCAGCTCCAACGACAGGTAGGCCATGAGCAGATTGCTCGAGGAGGCCATGAAAAACATCCCGAGGGAGGAGGTGAGCAGGATCGCGTAGTACTCTCCCAGATGAATTTCGCGAATCTCCCGGCAGCCAAAAGAGATCCAGATCACGAGCAGGGTCGCCACCAGGGGGATCACTTTAAAGAAGAGGCTGAAGTTGTCGAGCACGATCATCCGGTGGAACAGCCAACCCTCCGGGCTCCCGTAGAGGTCGAAGGTAGCCCAGAGAGAGAGCAGGCAGCCGAGGAAGGCGGAGGCGGCGAGCCACCGCTTGTCCGCGACGATCAAGTCGAGAACGATCAAGAAAACGATGGTCCCGACAAGGACGAATTCGGGATAGAAAAATTGCAGGCTCTCGAGGTTGCTCAGGTCCATGGGATCTCAAGAGAGGTAGGGGATGACCGTGCGATTCAGCTCGTCCAGGGAAGAGCGCAGCAGATCGAGGATGGCATTCGGATAAACCCCGAGGATAATCACGATAATCCCGAGGGGCACCAGCGTGAAGAGCTCCCGTCCGTTAATTTCCGGGAGCGTCTTATACTTCTCGTTGACCGGCCCGAGAAAGACCCTCTGGATCGTCCAGAGAAAGTAGCCCGCGGTCAAAACCACCCCGCTCGCGCCTAAAACCGTTAGAATCGGATATTTTTGCCACGCCCCAAGCAGCACCAGTACCTCAGAGATGAACCCGGAGAGGCCGGGCAGCCCCATCGAGGCAAACAGGGCCAGGGCGCTCACACCGGTATAGACCGGCATAACAGCCGCCAGCCCGCCAAAGCCGTCCACTTCTCGGTGATGGGCACGATCATAGATCACCCCGACCATGAGAAACAGCATCCCGGTGATGGTCCCATGGTTGAACATCTGAAGCACCGCGCCGTTGATTCCCTGAGAGGTAAAGCTGGCCATGCCCAGCATCACGTATCCCATGTGGCTTACGCTGGAGTAAGCGACGAGCTTTTTAAAATCTGTCTGTGCCATCGCGCAAAGCGCCCCGTAGATGATGTTCCAGGCTCCCAGCACCGCCAGGAAGTAATAAGCGAGCTCGGCAGTGGCCGCTGGAAGCATGGGGAAATTGATCCGCATGATCCCATAGGTCCCCATCTTCAAAAGAACCCCGGCCAGGATCACCGAGATCGCGGTCGGCGCCTCGACGTGAGCATCCGGCAGCCAGGTGTGAAAGGGAAAAGCGGGGATCTTGATCGCGAAGCCGATGAACAGCGCCATCCAGACTACGTGTTGGAAGCCCCAGCCCAACCGGTCGAAAGGCCAGAATGGCAAAGCCGCCGTGCCGTACTTGGTGTTTTGGGCGATGAGCACCGTCATGTCGAAGGTATAAGGCTCGCTCGAGAAATAGAGGGCCAAGATGGCGAGCAGCATGAGGACGCTGCCCAGCAGGGTGTAGAGGAAGAACTTGATCGCCGCATATTCCCGCCGCGGGCCGCCCCAGATCCCGATCAGGAAGTACATTGGCAGCAGCATGAGTTCCCAGAAAATGTAGAAGAGAAAAAAATCGAGGGCGACAAATACCCCCATCATCCCGGTATCGAGCAAGAGGAAGAGCGCGAAGTAACCCTTCACCGCCTTATCGATCCCCCACGAAGCGAAGATACAGAGAAAGCAGAGCAGGGCGGTGAGCAGAACCATGGAAATACTGAGCCCATCAACCCCCACAAAGTACGCGATGTTATAGTCGGGGATCCACCGGAACTTCTCGATGAATTGAAGACCCGGCTTGGTTGGATCAAAGTGGCCATAGAGCCAGACCGCGAGAAGAAGCGGCGGAAGGGTGAACAGGGCCGAGACCCAGCGGATCAGGTCGTGCCGTTCACGCGGCAGCAGCAGCACCACCCCCATCCCCGCCAGAGGAAAAAAGGTCATGTAGGTCAGCACGTGGTCTGTCATGGTCTCAAGTCTCCCGTTCGAAATTAGCTCCAATAACGCAGCTTAATGATCATCGTAATGACAACCGCACCCAGAATCACATAGAGGTAACTATTGATGTTGCCGGTCTGGATCTTCCTGAATTTGTCGCCAGCGGCAAAAGTCGAATCCGCGACCTGGTTGACGATCCCGTCGACCACATAGTCATCGAAGAGGCCGTTGAGCCAGGAGACAAAGGCGGTCAGCTTGGCCGAGCCATCGACAACGAAATCGATGATATGGAGGTCGAACCACGCCCCGATCCGAGCCAGGAGCAGGGACCCCTCGACGAAAACAAACTGATAGATCTCATCCACGTAGTATTTGTTATAAGACAGCCGGTACGGGAGGCCGCCGGCTAGCGAGGAGAAACGCTCCGGCGCCAGGGTGCGCCGGAAGTAAACCAGATAGGCGAGATAAAAACCCAACGCCGCGACGGCTACGGAAAGTAGCATCAAGCTTATTTCCAGTCCTGCCGAGCCATGAGCTTCCTGGTGCGGGCCGAAAACGGGCTCAAGCCACCCGGCAAAAAGGCTCCCGCCAAAGGCCGCCGGAAGCCCGATCCAACCTGCGACCACCGAACCCGCGGCCAGAACTACCAAAGGCATGGTCATGACTTTGGGCGACTCGTGAAGATGGGCCCGGGTATGGCTATCGGCACGGCACTCACCAAAAAAGACCAGAAAAAACTGGCGGAACATGTAGAACGCCGTCAGCCCCGCGACCACCACCCCGAGCCCCCACAGCAGCGCCGAGCCGTGCTCACTGGAAAAAGCCTGCCAGAGAATTTCGTCCTTGGAAAAAAAGCCAGCCGTCAGCGGCGTGCCCGCAATGGCCAGGACCGCGATAGCAAAGGTCCAGAACGTATAGGGCATATGGCCCCTGAGCCCGCCCATCTTCCTCATGTCCTGTTCCCCGCCGAGGGCATGGATGATGCTGCCGGAGCCGAGAAAGAGGCAGGCCTTGAAAAAGGCATGGGTCATGAGATGGAACACGGCCGCGCCATAGGCGGCCACGCCGGCGCCCAAAAACATATATCCAAGCTGACTGATCGTGGAGTAGGCCAGAACGCGCTTGATGTCGTTTTGGGTGAGCGCGATCGTTGCGGCAAAAAGCGCTGTCAGAGCGCCGATAGTCGCGACGATCGCAAGGGTAACGGGCGCCAGAGAAAAGAGAAAGTGCAGGCGCGCGATCATGTAGACCCCGGCGGTGACCATGGTCGCCGCATGGATCAAGGCGCTCACGGGGGTTGGGCCCTGCATGGCGTCGGGGAGCCAAACATGGAGCGGGATCTGCGCTGATTTTCCCGTCGCCCCAATAAATAGCAACAGGGTTGCCAGGGTTGCGACTCCGATCCCCCACATCTCCTGCCCTTCGAGCAGGGGGACGAAGCGCTGCATCTCGCGAAAGGTTACCGTGCCATGGCCCTGCTGGTTCAAAGACCAAAAGATTAGAAAAATGCCCAGGATGAAGCCAAAATCGCCGACGCGGTTAACGATGAATGCCTTGTTACCCGCCCGAGCGTTGACGTGGTCCTGGTACCAAAAACCGATCAGGGCGTAGGAGCAAAGCCCGACACCCTCCCACCCGATGAACATGAGCAGGAGGTTATCCGCGGTGACCAGTAGCAGCATGGCGAACGTGAAGAGGTTGAGGAAGGCGAAGTAGCGCCAATAAGACCTATCCTCATGCATGTAGCCCATCGAGTAAATGTGGATGAGTCCCCCGATCCCCGTCACCACGAGAATCATCACCGCTGACAACGGATCGACCCAGAAAGCCACATCAGCATTGAGGGTGCCCAGCGAGAGCCATGCATAGACGCGGTCGAGCAAAAAGCGCTCCTCGGGCTTTAAGCCCAGAAGGTCGAAGAACGCCTTCAGCGAGAGGAGAAAAGAGATCACCACGGGCGCGCAGGCCAAGAGGCTGATCATCCATTTGCCGAGTTTCTTCTGGAGACCCGCTCCGAGCAAGCCGTTCGTCGCCGCCCCGAGAAGAGGCAGAAGAACGATCCACCGAAGATAATCTGTTGGTACCGGATGCTCCATATCAAACAAGGATGAAGGATGAAAAACGAAGGATGAAATTTCTATGCGAATTTTCGGCTTTCATTTTTCCGTTTTCCGCTTTGTCCGTTCTCAGTCCTTAAGCGTCTCCGCCGCCTCGACATCGATAGTATGAAAGATCTGGAAGATGGCGAGGACGATGGCCAGACCGATGGCCGCCTCGGCCGCTGCCAGCATGATGACAAAGATCGCATAGATCTGGCCGTCCACGTTCCCGGTGCTGTAGTGCGAGAAGGCAACATAGTTGATATTGGCGCTGTTCAAGATCAGCTCCACCCCCATGAGGATGCTGATGGCGTTGCGTCGAGTAAGCACGGTGAAGAGGCCGAGCCCGAAAAGGACGGCCCCGACGACGAGATAGTGAGCGAGTCCGATAGCCATAGCGGGCTCCCCGTTACTCCCTAGTCTCCTTGCGCGCAAGGACCACGGCTCCGATCAGGGCCGCAAGCAGAACCACAGAGGCCAGCTCGAAAGGCAGGAGGTAGCGCTCTAAAAACCACTCGCCGATGATTGTGGTCGTCGGGGCATAGACAATCTCCTTAGCCTTCGCCCACGGCGTCTCCCGAATGCTTTGAATGAGCAAAAAGATAAAGATTCCGATCACCACCAAAGCCGGTATCCTGCCGACGGAGCGGTTCGTGATCTGCACATCGGCGATCCGATGGGTGAGCATCACGGCAAACAGGATCAGGACCAGGATCCCGCCCACATAAATTAAAACCTGGACGCCGGCCACGAAGTCTGCCCCCAGAAAGACATAAATCCCGGCCACGCCGCCAAAGGTTCCGAGCAAGGAGAAAGCGGAATAGACGATGTTACGGGAAAAGGCCACCATCGCGGCCGATCCAACTGTAAGGGCGGCGATCAAATAAAAAATGACCGGGGAAAGCTGCATGATTCTGATCTCTATTTGGAATCCCAAAAAGCCGCAGGCTTTCTGGGTCAATTACAGGAAGATCCCCCTACCCCTCCTCTGTGCCTGCCCCTCCCCCCTTTTCCGGACTAGCAAACTCATCGAGATACTTCAGCCCAGTCTCCACCTTCTCAGCCAACGTGGGGTCTGTCTCGCCCCCCTTTTTTGGCTTGTACAGGGGAACCGGCTCGGTGACAAAATGGCGCACCAAGCCCGCGGGATTATAACAGGCCCCTTCGAACTCCTGGGAGTGGCGGATCGAGCCCGTCGGACAAGCCTCCGCACACAGACCGCAATACATGCATTTACAGATATCGATATCGAAATGAGTAAAGGTGCGCTGCTTGGTCTCCTTGCTGGTCTCAATGCCAATGGTGATGCACGAAATCGGACAAACCCTCTCGCAGGCAAGACACCCCGTACAGATGTCCATATCAACTTCCAGGATCCCCCGGTACCTGAGGGGAAGCGTTTCCTGCACAGGCTTCGGGATTCGATCCGGATACTGGATCGTCATGGGGCGCCGCACCAGATGAGAAAAAGTCACGGCCATCCCCTCAAAAACCGTGGTGACCGTCTCGGTGATGTCTCTGACGTACTCGCCGACCGCGCTCATAACCCCTCAAGTGTTAGATAGTGTTAGATATAGGGCTTCAGATACAGTACCGGGCGGGCGTGACGGATCTGAAAGCTCACGCGCTTCAAAAACAGCCCCAGAATGCCCAGGCCGATAAGGAACATAAAGAAACTTGCCAGCCGATTTCCCTGCGGCCAAATCACCATCCAGGCGGCCGTCCCTAAAAGGCAGATAAAAGCGAGCGGAACCATATACTTCCAGCAAAGCGACATCAACTGGTCGACCCTGACCCGTGGCAAGGTGCCGCGCACCCACATGGCCACAAAGACCCAGAGATAAGCCTTCAGGAAAAAGACTATGAACTGAAGAACGCCAGCCAGGATGGGATGATCGGTCACCGGTGGAATCTGCCACCCGCCAAGGAATAGAGTCGTTGCGATGGCTCCGATCACGTACAGGTTTCCCCATTCCGCAAAAAAGAAAAAGAGAAAACGCATCCCGCTGTATTCGGTGACGTACCCGGCCACCAGCTCCGATTCCGCTTCGGGTATGTCAAAAGGCGTGCGGTTGCCCTCGGCCAGGGCTGCGGTGAAATAAAGAAAAAAAGCGACGAAGGTAAACGGATTATAGAAGAGAAACCAGTTCCACGGAGCCCAGCCCTGCGCTGTGATGATCCCCTGCATGCTCATGGTGCCAGCCGCAAACACGATCGTCAGCAAGGAAAGCCCCGCAGGGATTTCGTAACTGACGATCTGCGCGGCCGAGCGCATGCCGCCGAGGAGCGACCATTTGTTGTTGGAGGACCAGCCGGCCATCAAAATCCCCACGACGACCAAAGAGGTGATGGCTAAAAGATAGAGAATGCCGATGTTGAGGTCGGCGACGATGAGCTGACTGCCGAAAGGGATGACCACGAAAGTGGCAAAAAAACCGGCAAAAACGACATAGGGCGCGAGGGCAAAAAGCCGCCTGTCAGCGGCCGTGGGAATAATGTCCTCTTTGAGCAAATTCTTGATGCCGTCCGCAAGCCACTGGAGGATTCCCTGAGGTCCTACGCGATTGGGGCCCACTCGAGATTGAATCCTGGCCCAAACCCGCCGCTCCAGCCAGCTGGTGATTCCCGCCAGAGGCGCAACGAAGAACGATAGCACGACAAAGGCCGCCAGGAGCATGAAGCCCGCGTAGACGAGCTCCATGGGCGCGCCGTGAAAGTATCCTTCTTGGATGAGCTGGTTTAGCAGTTGCTGCATAAAGCGTTCGGCCTATCGATCGATCTCGGGCGCATCCACGTCTAGGCTGGCGATCAGAGCGATCAGGTCCGCCACCATGAGGCCCCGGCTGAGCTTATCGATCAGGCTCATGGCGGTAAACGAGCCGGTGCGAATTCGGACGCGGTAGGGATACTCGCTGCCGTCGCTGACCACGTAAAAGCCCATATCGCCGCGCGGGGCTTCCACCCGTACATAGATTTCCCCAGCAGGGGGCTTGAACTTGCGCGCAACCTTGGCGATGGCCGGGCCTTTGGGCAGCATCTTGAGACACTGGCGAACGATCTTGCAGCTCTCCTGCATCTCGAGGATCCGCACGATGTAACGATCGTAGCAATCTCCCAAAGTCCCCTTTTCCCCGGTCCCCACCGGGATGTCGAACTCGAGCTCGGGATAGACCGAATAAGGGATATCTCTGCGGATATCCCACTTCACGCCGCAAGCGCGCAGGTTCGGGCCGACGATGTTGTACTGAAAGGCGTCTTCTTTTGTGATCGGAGCCACATGGGCGAGCCGCTCGATAAAGATCTTATTGTAGGAAAGGAGGCGGTTAAACTCATCGACGATAGGTTCAAAGTGATCCAGAAACTGAGTGATCCGGTCACAGGTCTGGGGCGTGATGTCATACCCCACCCCACCGATCCGGATATAATTATAAGTGAGCCTTGCTCCGCAAATCTCCTCCATCAAATCATTGACGGTCTCCCGCTCCCTCAGCGCGTGGATAAACGGCGTGACGGCCCCGATGTCCTGAGCGAACGTGCCCACCGCGATCAGATGGCTCGCGATGCGGTTGAGCTCGCAAGCGATCACGCGGCAGAACTCGCCCCGACGGGTCACCTCCACGCCCCCGAGCCTCTCCGCGGCCATGCAGAAGCCCTGATTAGCGAACATCGCCGCCAAATAATCGGCCCGATCCGTATACGGGACATAGCCATGCCAGGTTACTTTTTCGCCGATCTTTTCGATCGAGCGATGGAGATAACCGACATCCGGGATGGCCTCGCGCATGACCTCGCCGTCCGTCTTAATGACGAAGCGCAGCACTCCATGGGTGCTCGGGTGCTGCGGACCCATGCTGATGGTCATATCTTCGGTGTGAAGGCCTTCGCCTTCAGATCGCAGGGTTTCGTCCATGATTCTCTTAGCGGAGCAACTTTTCTACCAGCGGAGCCCTTTCGGTGCTGATCCCGTCGTATTCTTCCTGCTCGACGTAATCTTTGCGCAAAGGGTATCCCTCCCAATCCTCAGGAAGCAGGATTCTCCTCAAATCGCTGTGCCCATCAAAGACCACCCCGAAAAGATCGAAAACTTCCCTTTCGAACCAGTTGGCCACTTTCCACACGCCCTCCATGGTGGAGACGCACGCGGCTTCGCGAGAAAGATCGACCTTGAGAACGACTTGATGGCGAAAAGTGTAGGAATACAGGTGATAGACGACCTGGAGCTTCTCCTCCTTGGGGAAATCCAGCGCCGTAAGATCGGAAAGAATCTCGAATCTCAGTTCGGGCTCATCCCGCAGAAAACGGCCCACTTCCACGATCGCCTGTGCATCCACCATGAGGAGGGGATCCGCGACGGCATCCTTCAACCCGCTCACCTTGCCCGGAAACCTTTGTTCGAGCCTGGCGTATATCCCCTTGGCCTCCATGCTCCCTTACGCCCCTACGGACTCCTGAGCTCCGTCGGACTGCCGCACCAGCCATCTCTCGCGCATAATCTTATCTTGGATCCTCAGCAGCCCCTCGGTTAACGCCTCAGGTCTGGGCGGGCATCCAGGAACATAAACATCCACCGGGATGATCTTGTCCACCCCCTTGCAAACCGAGTAGGCCAGTTGGAAGAGCCCGCCGCAATTGGAGCAACTCCCCATGGAGATCACATATTTGGGATCCGGCATCTGATCGTAGAGAAGCTTCGTCCTCTTGGCCATTTTATAAGTCAGCGTTCCCGCCACAATCATCAGGTCCGATTGACGTGGCGTCGCTCGCGGCACACAGCCAAATCGGTCCACATCAGCCCGCGGTCCCCCCGTCTGCATCAACTCGATGGCGCAACAGGCCAGACCGAACAGCATGTACCACTGCGACGAGGCCCGCCCCCAATTGAGCAAGCTATCGACTTTCGTGGTGAACACCGTTTCGGGTAGCGAGTTGAGTAGCGGTTTCACAAAACACCTCCAACGACTGCTCGGGCTATGCCTTGATCTTTTTTACCCACTCCAGATCCCCTTTGGCCCAGGCATAAACCAGGCCGAGAAAGAGGATCCCCACAAAAACCAAGATCTCCACGAAGGCAAAGAGCCCATTTCCGCTCTCGATCCAGCGCCGAAAAGCGGTCGCTACTGGAAAGACAAAAGCGATCTCTACCTCAAAGATGATAAAAATCAACGCAACGATATAAAAGCGGATGTTGAAATTGACCCAGGCGCTACCGCTGGCGGGTTCTCCACACTCATAGGTAGAAAGTTTGCGCACCTGTGGATTTGAGGGTCTGAGCAACCGGCCGATAAGCAGGGTCACTCCCACAAAAGCCAGGCCCAACCCCAAGAATACCAAGACGTTGGCGAAGTCGAAAAGCATACGTGAATGGCTAAGCCGAGAAAAAAGAACAAAAAATAATATAGACATAAAAAACTTCCTGGGTCAACCTTCAAGCCGTCCGATCCCCGGCTCGCTCCGCCTTTTCGCTCGCCAATCCAGCGCTAGGAAAAACCTCGAGCGCGCGAGCTTGAAAAAAGGAATGCGGAAGATGATATATTGGCCGCACTCGGGGGGGACCCTGCCGGACCCATCGAGCGGCCATGGCCAGGAGGGCGCGGGGAACGCCCTGAATTCAACATCACAACGAGTGGGAGGTGCCTTATGAGAGTTGAGACGGAGAGAAAGATGCGGCGCTGGCGGGAGCAGCGGTGGCTCCTGGACCAGGTGATCCAGACCCGAGGTCTCGATTGGGATCAAGGGCGAACTGGGAAGATCCTGCGGAACTGTGGGCCGGGCGCGGCCGGCGAGCTTCAAGAGATCGGCCGGAGGGTGCAGAAGTTTAGCGATATCCCGCGGGAATTTTCGCGGGCTGCCCGGCGTAGGGAGGACCTCGCGGCTGAGGCGGAGCAAGCGGGGCACCAGCCTGAGGCGGCGGAGCACTATTACGTCGCGGCAACCTACTACACCAACGCGCAGTGGGCGATCTATGAGGACGATAACCCGAAGCGGATCGCCTGGGGGGAAAGAAAAAGGTTTTGCTATGACAAATTCATCCAGTTCGCCGGCCGACCTATCGAGCGCGTAGAGCTGCCGTTCGAGGGGAAGTCGATTGCGGCCCTGCTGCACCTGCCCCCCCGCTTGAAGGCCGGAGAGAAAGTCCCCTGTATCCTTTACATTCCGGGGATGGACGGCGTCAAAGAAGACAATCCCATGTACGGTGATCCGTTTCTGGAGCGGGGGATAGCGGTGCTCGCCATTGATGGTCCCGGCCAGGGAGAAACACGTGCGAGAGGTATCAAATGCACCGCCTCCAACTATGAAAATGCGGGAAAGCTCGCCTGCGATTACCTGGTCAAGCGGCCGGAGATCGACGCGAACCGCCTCGCGATTATGGGCTCGAGCATGGGCTCGTACTGGGGAACACGGGTCGCCGCCGCCGAGCCGCGCTTCCGAGCATGCGCGTTAAGCGGGGTTTGCGTCGAACCGGGCCAATACACAATCTTCAACACGGCCTCGCCAACTTTCAAGCTCAACTACATGTACATGTCCGGATACGATGACGAGGCGGCCTTCGACGAATTCGCCAAAACTTTGACCTTGCACGAGGTGGCCGGAAAAATCACCTGCTCCTATCTCGTTGTCGCCGGCGAGGACGACGAGCTCTGCTCGATCGACTTCGTGTACCATTTGATGGAGCGGATTTCCGCGCCGAAAGTTTTGATCGTCTACGAAGGGGAAAGGCATTCGATCCGCAACCCGCGGGCCCGCACACAAATCGTCAACTGGCTGACCGACAGGCTCGAAGGCAAACCCTTCAAAGCGGAAAAAATCTACGTCGAGATGAGCGGCAAAGAGGTGCATACGCCGTGGTAGAGTTTCCCCAGTTATGAGTTGTGAATTTTGAATTGTGAATTAAAAATCAAGAATTCAAAACTAAAAATTGATTTACCATGAGAATTGCCTACGGCGACCTGATAGGGGGAGTCAGCGGGGACATGTTTGTGGGGGCCCTCCTCGATCTCGGGCTGCCGCTGGACAAGCTCAAGTCGGAACTAAAAAAACTCCCCGGGCTTAATTACCGGCTTGAGGTCACAAAAAAAACCGTTCACGGCATTCGCGCGACTCGTTTTCGGGTGGTCTGCGGCAGGAAAGAGCCTGAGCGTTCCTGGAGCGAGATCCGGGGTTTGATTCGGCAGAGCGCGCTCGATGCGGAGATCAAAGAAAAGACTCTCCAGATCTTCGCTCGCCTGGCAGAGGCAGAGGGGAAAATCCACGGCGTCGCTCCTGATAAGGTCCACTTTCACGAAGTAGGCGCCACCGATTCTATAGTCGACATAATCTCCGCGGCCATAGCGATCCATCATCTGAAGATCGATTCCTTTCACTTCTCCCGCATCCCCTTGGGGCGAGGCGTGGCTCGCTCCAGACATGGCCCGCTGCCTCTCCCCGGCCCCGCAACTCTCGAACTCCTCAAAGGCCTTCCGGTCCAATGGATCGACTTGAACGGTGAAACGGTAACGCCCACAGGAGCCGCCATCATCGCTACTTTGGGATCGCATTTCGGCGACGCGCCGCGTATGACCATTGAAAAGATCGGCTACGGCGCGGGCCAGAAGGAATTCCCGGATAGACCCAACCTGTTTCGCGTGATCCTTGGCGCTGACGAAGCGCCGTGGAAACAGGATGAGATGTTGGTGATAGAGACCAACATCGACGACATGAACCCGGAATTTTACGACTACGTTCTCGATCGTCTCTTCGCCGCCGGGGCGCGCGACGTATTTTTGTCCGCGATCCAAATGAAAAAAAACCGTCCCGGAACGTTGCTCAGTGTTATCGCGGAGCCTTCGCTAAGAGAGAAGCTTTTGGGAATCATCTTTCGTGAGACATCAACCATCGGCGTACGCTACTATCCGGTGAACCGGATGATTTTGAAGCGCACTTCGAAAAAGTTGAAGACCCCATTTGGCACAGTGAAGATTAAAATCATTGAAGAACCAGAAGGGACAAAAAGAGCGATGCCTGAATACGACGACTTGAGGCGAATTGCCGCGGCTAAGAAGATACCTCTGAAGGTCCTCTACGACGAGGTGCTGAGGAGTTTTAAGGAAAAACCACTTAAGTATTGAGAATACCGGTCGGTGTGATTCGCACTTTTGTCAAGATAGCACAAGCTCCAAGACCTTCCATACGTTGGCTGCAACGATTTCGTGGCCTTTGGCAGTCGGGTGGATACCGTCGGGTAGATTGAGTTCAGGCACGCCACCCAGGCCTTCCAATAGGAAGGGAATAAGCAAGGCCTTATTCTTCTTTGCCAGGTCGGGGAATATCGCTTGGAACCGATGGCCGTAAACGGGGCCCATGTTGGGAGGCACCTTCATTCCTGCGACGATCACCTTCACTTTCGGATATCGCTCTTTGGCCCGGTCGATGATCGCCTGAAGATTTTTTCTCGTGACCTCGACGGGTAGGCCACGCAATCCATCGTTGGCACCTAGCTCAAGGACCAGAACGTCAATTTTATTTCTCAGCAGCCAATCCATCCGGCTTAGACCTCCGGCGCTGGTATCGCCGCTCTGACCGGCGTTGACGACTTTGAAATTCCGGCCTTTCGCGTCGATCTTCTTCTGAATCAGGGCCGGAAAAGCCTGGGATGGATCGACGCCGTATCCAGCCGTAATGCTGTCGCCTAGGAACAAGACGATCTTAGGCACCGGAGCGGCGGCGCACAGGCCAAGCAGCCATAACAAACCTAACGCCGGAAGCCCGGTCATTTTTCCATTTCGGATGAGTTGCCTTGGGGTCATAAAACGTCTAGAGTTAAATCACGGGACGATTTGCCGTGTCAGTTCAAATTCTCCCGTCCCATAGCTCCCGATATCGTTGATCATCCATGCCCAACTCCATCATCTTAAGCGTAGAGCATTTGTGCAAGATTTTTAAGAGCGGGGACCAAACCCTGACGGTCCTCAAGGACGTTTCCTTCGCCATTGAAGAGGGAAGCGCCTGCGCGATTGTCGGGCCTTCGGGCAGCGGAAAAACAACGCTCATCGCCATCTGCGCGGGCCTGGAGCGCCCCAGCGACGGATCGGTGGTTTTCAATGGATTTCCCATGCATCTCTCAAGTGAAGAGGAACTTTCCCGCATCCGCAACCAGTTTATCGGCTTTGTCTTCCAGAGCTTTCAGTTGCTCCCTTCGCTGACCGCATTGGAGAACGTCATGGTTCCAGCGGAGATCCGCGGGGAGAACCACGCGCGGAGCCGCGCCTTGGAACTGCTGAAGCAAGTCGGCCTCGAA
>Ga0156031_1005_pt1 | contig 17951 bp, 19 predicted proteins | sample RifCSPlowO2_02_FD_107685 | JGI IMG/M metagenome (GOLD analysis project Ga0156031, IMG submission 107685) | Deltaproteobacteria bacterium RIFCSPLOWO2_02_FULL_57_26
GCCGGCGGGACATTGCCGAGTGGATTCTCAAGCGCTACGGAGATTGAGGAGCGTCAAAACTGCAACGGGGGTGACATCACGGGATGAGGAGGTTTTAATGGGACGGGTAGCCTTAGTCACGGGAGCTGCTCATGGGATCGGGAGGGCCTGTGCTTTCCGGTTGGCTGAAATCGAAACCGAGTTTTCCCTGGTTGATCGAGACGAAGAGGGGTTGCTGGAAACAGCAACGGATCTGATGAAGAGAGCAGGGCGGCAGCCGCTTCAGTTTGTTTCCGACGTCACCCAGCCGCAAGAGGTTCACCGGGTCGTCGCTCAGACCGTTCAGCATTTTGGTCGCATCGATATTTTGGTTAATTGCGCCGGCGGCGCCGATACAAAGCTCCCTCGTCCGATCGATGAGATGCCCTTGGAAGCTTGGGATGCGCAGGTGGATCTCAACCTTAGGTCTGTCTTTGTGTTTTGCCGGGAGGTCGTTCCCATCATGCGGGCCGGGAAGTACGGCCGCATCGTGAACATCTCCTCGGCCGCCGGGAGGAGTACCGGGCGCACAAAGCTCCTCCCCTATACTGCTGCCAAGGCGGGGGTTCTGGGCCTGACCCGGGAACTGGCCAGGCAGGTTGCCCCCGACGGGATAACGGTCAACGCCGTGTGTCCCGGCCGCATCCTGAGCGGGGCCCGGGCCGAGGAGAGCTGGAATCAGTTGAGCGCTCAGGAAAAAGAGGAGACCCTTCATTCGATTCCCGCGGGCAGGTTGGGGAGACCCGAGGAAATTGCCGCCGCGGTCGCTTTCTTGGCTTCTGAAGAGGCGAGCTACATCACCGGCGCCTGTCTCGACGTGAACGGCGGGGCCCTGATGCTGTGAGGAAAGCACTGGGGAAAAAGTTCATGGGGTTAGCGCCGTCGTATCTTGACAATCCACCCAGCAGAAATTTCCTTTTTGCTGTAAGATAATCTGTTACAGAACCCCCAGCCAGTCAAATCATCCCTCAGCAGCGACTTCAATTGCCTCTCTTAGGGTAAAAGCACCAGCGTACAGGGCGCGGCCGACAATCACCGCCTCAACGCCCTCCCTCTCTATCTCTTTGAGACGGCGTATGTCTTCCACCGAGGCCACTCCACCGGAAGCGATCACGGGAACCTCGACCGACCGTGCGACCCTGAGCGTTTGCTCAGTGTCAACCCCGGTGGCGGTTCCATCGCGGCTGATATCCGTGTAGATGATCCAAGAGGCGCCGTCCTGCTCGCAGCGTTGGGCCAACTCTGCCGCATCCGTAGAGGTATTCTCTTTCCAACCCTTGATGGCGACGCGTCCCTCGCGCGCGTCGATGCCGACGGCGACCTTCCCTGAAAACCTTTTGCAAGCAGCGCGCAACAGATCGCGGTCGGCGTAGGCCGCGGTTCCAACGACGACCCTCGCCACGCCTAGCGCCAGCGCCGCCTCGATCGCTTCCAGGGAGCGCAGACCTCCACCCATCTCCAGCGGAACGCCGAAACCCATGCAGATGGCCGCCACCTCCTGCGTGTGCACCGGGCGGCCCGCCACCGCTCCGTCCAGATCCACCACGTGAAGAAATTCGGCCCCTTGATCCACCCAGTGTCTTGCAGCCTCCAAAGGGCTATCGAAATAGATGGTCTCCTTCTCCATCTCACCCTGGAAAAGGCGGACGCAGCGGCCGCCCTTGATATCGATGGCCGGGATAATGAGCATCCGATCACTCCCTTTCCACCAAGCGCGCAAAGTTGGCCAGGATCCTGAGCCCGACCTCCTGGCTTTTCTCAGGGTGAAATTGGCAGGCAAAGAGGGTATCCGTGGCGATGCTGGAAACAAACGGCTCCCCGTAGGTCGTCGTGGTGGCGACGACAGAGGGATCCTCCGGCACCACATAGTACGAATGGACAAAGTAGACATAGTCGCCGTCGCTGATGCCGTCCAGAAACGGAGAGCTCCTGGTTTTTTCTAACCGATTCCATCCCATGTGCGGAACTTTCAGCCCGTTCTCCGGATGAAAGCCGACCACTTTCCCCGCAAAGAGATCCAATCCCTTCTGCGGGCCGAATTCCTCGCTCTCGGAAAAGAGAAGCTGAAAGCCAAGGCAGATACCGAGAAAGGGCTTTTTCCGGCGCACCGCATCCTGAACCACTTCCACCAGCCCGAAGTGCCGAAGATTTTCCATGCAGGCATTGAAGGCCCCCACCCCGGGAAGGACGACCGCGCGGGCAGCAGCAATCTGCTGTGGGTCCCGGACCACTCGAGCCGGGCAGCCCACGCGCTCAAGAGCCTTCTGCACACTTCGGAGGTTTCCCATCCCATAATCGATGATAGCTATCTCGCTCATGTCCCGCTTCGCTATTTGCTATTCGCCATTCGCTATTCGTTGTTCATTATAGGCTTCCCTTGGTGGACAACACCCCCCGGATGCGCGGGTCGACGCGCGTGGCCCTTTCCATCGCCCGCGCCAGAGCCTTGAAGCACGCCTCGATGATGTGATGAGGATTTTCTCCTTGCAGCACGTTGATGTGGAGGTTCATGCCCAGCTGGTTGGCCAAGGCTCGAAAAAATTCCTGCGGCAGATCAGTATCAAAGCCACCGACGCGGCCTGGACGGATCTTGACCTTGTATGAAAGATAAGGGCGCCCGCCCAAATCGACGACCGCCTGCGCCAGAGTCTCATCCAAAGGCACGCTGGCTTCACCGAAGCGACAGATCCCCTGCTTGTCACCCAAACCCTCCTTGAAGGCCTGCCCCAAGGTCAGCCCGACATCCTCGACGGTATGGTGGTAATCCACTTCGATATCGCCTTTGGCCTTGATCTTGAGATCGAACAGCCCATGACGCGAAAAGATCTCGAGCATGTGATTGAGGAAAGGGATTCCCGTCTGGATCTCGGAAGTTCCTGCACCATCGAGGTCTAGCTCGACCAAGATCTCCGTTTCTTTCGTCTTACGTTCCACCCTAGCCCTTCTGCTCACGATAGCCCTCCTTCCTAAACCGGACCTCGACGGCGCGGGCATGGTCATAGAGCCCCTCGAGTCGCGCCAAGCGGATGATCTCGGGGGCGAGCAATCGCAGCGCCTCCCGCGGCGCCCGAATCACGTTTGTCCGCTTGAGGAAATCGTAAGTGCCAAGCGGCGAAAAGAAGCGAGCGCTCCCTCCTGTGGGGAGGACATGATTGGGACCTGCCAGGTAATCCCCCAGGGGAGGTGTCGAGTACGGGCCGAGAAAAATGGCACCGGCATGGCGAATGGATCGGGCCAACTTCTCCGGCCGGCGTGCCATTACCTCCACGTGCTCCGGGGCGATGGCGTTGGCCACTTCGACCGCCTCCTTGAGTCCACGGGAAACGATGATCGCCCCGTAGCTCCGCAAGGCCTTGACGGTAATCTTGCGCCTTCGGGTCTCCCGCAACTGCTTTTCCAGCGCGGCCTGAATTCTTCGCGCCAGCCGCAACGAGGGGGTGAGGCACAGCGCCGATGCCAACTCATCATGCTCGGCTTGGGAAAGCATGTCGGCGGCGACGTAGATGGGGTCCACGCGCCCATCGACCAGGAGCAAGATTTCGCTGGGGCCGGCGATGGAATCGATGTCCACCTCTCCAAATACCAGGCGCTTGGCGGTCGCGACAAAAATATTGCCGGGACCCACGATCTTGTCCACGCGCGGGATCGTCTCCGTCCCAAAGGCCAAAGCCGAGATGGCCTGCGCGCCGCCGACGCGAAAAATCCGGTCGACCCCGGCGATCCGGGCCGCGGCCAGGACAAGGGCGCTATTTTCACGGATCGGCGACGTCATCACGATCTCCTTCACCCCGGCAACCGTAGCCGGCACCGCGTTCATCAAGACCGTCGACGGATAGGCGGCCTTCCCGCCTGGAACATAGATGCCGACGCGATCCAGAGGAGCTATCCTCTGGCCCAAAAACAAACCGAGGCTATCGCGATAGCTCCAACTCTTCTCGATCTGGCGGCGATGGAAGGCGGCGATCCGTTTGGCCGCGAGCCTAAGCGCCCGCAGGTCTTCCCGCTTCACCATGCGCATGGCCTGATCGATCTCGCTAGGCCGCACCTCCATCTCCACGGGTCGCAAATGCACACCATCGAACATGCGGGTGTAACGGAGGAGAGCGCGATCGCCGCCTTTTCTCACCTGGCGGATGATCTCTCCCACCTGACGTTCCACTTTCCCTCCCCGGCTCTCCCGCCTTTGGATGATCCTTTTGAGCGTGGCGCTAAATTGGGGATCTCTGGTGCTGATGATCGGTATCGGCATCGTCTCACCCACCGCCTTATCCCTTGATCCTCTGAATGTCCGCTCCCAGCGCCGAAAGCTTCCGTTCGATGTGCTCGTAACCTCGATCGAGATGATAAACCCGGGAAATCTCCGTGCGTCCCTCCGCGACTAACCCCGCCAAGACCAGGGAGACGCTGGCGCGCAGATCTGTAGCCATAACCGGCGCCCCTGAAAGGCCCCCCACTCCCTTGATGATGGCACGATTCCCCTCCAGGCGAATATCTGCGCCCATCCGAATCAGCTCCTGGGCGTGCATAAAGCGGTTCTCAAAAATAGTCTCGGTAATGACGCTGGTGCCACGAGAGACAGCCATCAAGACCATCATCTGCGCCTGCAGATCGGTGGGAAACCCGGGGTAAGGAAGCGTGGTAAAGTCGACGCCGACCGACCGCCCGCTCCCCGCAATTTTGACTCTGTCCCGGTCCACGGAAAGCACCGCGCCCGTCTCCTTGAGCTTGAGTAGAAAGGCATCCAAGTGGTCGGGCCTAATGCCTCGAACCGTAATCTCCGCGTCCGTCAAAGCCGCAGCGACCATAAACGTCCCGGCCTCAATTCGGTCGGGGATAACCCGATGCGAGACGCCGTGGAGCTGATCGGTGCCTTCGATCTTCACTACGTCGGTGCCCGCCCCCTCAACCTTGGCCCCCATCTTATTCAGAACCGCGGCTAAATCCTCGACCTCCGGCTCGTGCGCCGCGTTCTCAATCACGCTCACGCCTTCCGCTAAAGCTGCCGCCATAATCAAATTTTCGGTCGCGCCAACAGAGGGCAGGTCCAGATAGATCCTCGCCCCACGAAGCTTTTTTGCCTTGGCCACGACGTAACCATGAAGTATCTCGATCTCCGCGCCCATCTCGGCCAGGCCTTTGAGGTGGAAGTTGACCGGGCGAGCCCCTATCGCGCAGCCGCCCGGAGTGGAAACACGCGCCGCCCCGAAACGGCCCAAGAGCGGCCCTAAAACCAGAAAGGATGCCCGCATGGTCTTCACCAGGTCATACGGAGCTTCCAGGTGCGCGACGCGGTCCGCCTGCAGCGTAAACTGGCCTGGCGCCCCGGTGGCATCATCTTTTTTGACTCTCACTCCCAGGCCGGCTAAAAGCTTCAAGACCGTGTAGATGTCCGCGAGGTCAGGGACTCCCTCGTAGACACAGGGTTCCGCGGTCAGGAGGGAAGAGATTAAAATTGGCAAAGCGGCATTTTTGGAACCGCTAATTTCCACTTCACCCTGAAGCCTCCGGCCCCCGCGCACCAAGATTTTATCCACTTGTCCTAGCCTCCCAGCTCACCCGACGGGCTATCGAAGCTTGCGCGCGGCAACAACCCGTTCCCGCCCCGCATAGTCATAGTAAACCGTGCCAGGCAAATAGCCACCTTGCTGTTCAAGGACGGGCAAAACCTCAGCCCCCCGATCGGCTCCGATCTCGAATGCCACGTAGCCCCCACCCGCCAGAAAGACATCCCCGGCGAAAAAGATCCGGCGATAAAAATCCAAACCGTCCTCGCCTCCATCCAAAGCCAGCCTCGGTTCCCAGTTGCGGACCTCCGCAGAAAGAACTTCGAGCTCGCGTCGCGGAACGTAGGGGGGATTAGAAACGATCAGGTGAAAAAACCCTTCCCCCCAATGACGCACGGGATCGAAGAGATCCCCTTGGAGGAAATGGATCCGCTCCTCGACCGCATGACGCCTGGCGTTATGACGCGCAACTTCCAATGCCCCTGCAGAGAGATCCGTCGCCCATATTTCTACCTCCACCCGCTGCGTGGCCAGGGTCACAGCAATGGCACCACTGCCTGTCCCGATTTCCAAAATCCGGCTCGAAGACCTCCGCTTTCCCAGGATGTCCAGGGCAACTTCCACCAACAGTTCAGTCTCGGGTCGGGGCACAAGGACCTGCGGGGTCACGTCAAAATCGAGCGACCAAAACTCCCGATGCCCCGTGATGTAGGAAATAGGCTCCCTTTGCGCCCGGCGCCTGAGCAGCGAATGAAACTGCTTCATCGCCTCCGCCCCGAGAATGGATTCAAAGGCGACGAAAAGCTTTCCCCGTCCGCAGCCCAGAACCCGACACAGGAGCACCTCCGCGTCGAGACGGGCGCCCGGCACGCCCAACCGAGAGAGAAACTCTGCCCCTTCGCGCAGCGCCGTACGCACAGTCACGGGCCTTTGGTCGGGCCTGTCGACTATTCGAGCCTCCGCCGTCATCTTTCAGGCAGTCGCTTGTAAGGCCTCTGCTTGGTGGTGCGTGACCAGCTCTTCGACCACCTCATCCAACTCGCCTTCCATGATCCGGTCCAACTTGTAGAGCGTCAAATTGATACGGTGATCCGTTACCCTGCCCTGCGGAAAGTTGTAGGTCCGAATTCGCTCGCTCCGATCCCCGCTTCCCACCATGAGCTTGCGAGTCGCGGCGATCTCGGAGCGCTGCTCTTGCTGCTTCTTTTCCAGGAGCCGGGCCCTCAGAATCTTCAGCGCCTTGGCCTTGTTCTTATGCTGAGACTTCTCGTCTTGGCAGGTAACGACAAGGGCCGTGGGAAGATGCGTTACCCTGACAGCCGAGTCTGTGGTGTTGACGCTCTGTCCGCCCGGTCCGGAGGAGCGAAAGACATCGATCCGCAAATCCTTAGGATCGACCTCCACCTCAACTTCATCAGCCTCAGCGAGAACGGCAACGGTCACCGCCGACGTATGGATGCGGCCGGAAGCCTCGGTGACAGGGACCCGCTGAACCCGATGAACCCCTCCCTCGAACTTCAAGCGGCTGTATGCCCCCCTCCCTTCGATCAGCCCGATAATTTCTTTAAAACCCCCTAGCCCCGTGGGGTTAGAGCTCATGACCTCGACTCGCCAACCCCGAGACTCGGCATAGCGGGAATACATGCGGAACAACTGAGCGGCAAAAAGCGCCGCCTCTTCTCCTCCCGTCCCGGCCCTGATTTCCAAGATCACGTTCTTAGTGTCATTGGGGTCTTTCGGAAGGATTAGAATCTTAAGCCGCTCCTCCAGGCTGTCCTTCTTCTCCCGGAGAGCCGAGAGCTCCTCCTTGGCCAGCTCGCGGATCGCTTCATCCTTCTCTTTCAAGAGCTCGCGGTTGTCCAGGATCTCCTGCTCGGTCTTTTTCCACTCACGGTAGCAGCCGACGATCTCCTCCAACTCGGCCCGCTCCTTGGCCACGCGGGAATATTCTTTCTGCTTGCCGAGCAGTTGGGGATCGCTCAGGAGATGCTCCAGCTGTTCGTATCGCTTTTCGACTTCTGCTAACTTCTCAAGCATACGCGATCATGTTTCTCAGCACGGATGACAATAAAAAAGGGCAAAGGGATCCTTCCTGCCCTTTGCCCTTTTTTCACCGGAGACCCCCCTAGTCGGTCACATGCCGCCCTCAATCCCTCTGCGCTGGAGTCAGTTTTTAATGCCGTATTTCCGCTTAAATTTCTCCACGCGACCGGCCGAGTCCACAAATTTCTGTTTACCCGTAAAAAAGGGGTGGCACTGCGAGCAGATTTCCACGTGGATATTCTGCACCGTCGAGCGCGTCTCGGTAACGTTCCCGCAGGCACAGGTGATCGTTGCCGCTTTGTACTCTGGATGAATTCCCTCTTTCATAGCTCAAACCTATCGATAGGAACCTTATAGCACAAACCAGGTCTGGCTTCAAATCCCCCCCATTCCCCCACGGGTTGGAGTTCCAAAGGCTCCCGGCAAGACGATGGAAAGAATGGCAATTTCGCCCTGGCACGAGAATTGCTCTCCGCTCCAGAGTAGCTGCCAACCTCTTAAAACTATGGGTTTCTTAGCGCAAATTGACACTTTCGTCCGGTCATTGACAAACTTTAGCACGAGAGGTGAGAACCATGGGACCAAACTTCATCCCTAGAATTTTGATCGTCGAGAGCTATGGAAGCAACGTCAAATCGCTTTCAGCCCACCTAGCAAGTTTCGCGATACCGTTACAAATCATAAGCGCGACCGACGCTCCATCAGCGATGGCAAGGCTACAAAGGGAGCCAGCCGATCTGCTCATTATCGACACCCTATTAAGGGGTAAAACGGATGGCTTTGAGCTCTGCCGCAGTTTGAGATCTACGAACTTTGGCCAGCACCTCCCCATCATTCTCCTCCTCGGTGGGACCCTTTCTCTGGAACGCTCCAAGGGAATACTGGCCGGCGCAGACCTCCTCCTGCATCGTCCCGTGGTAAAAGAGGAGCTGCTAAAGATGCTTCAACTGCTCCTCACGCGAAAGGTCGAACAAGCGGACAGCGATCGCCCCTCAGTGGAGCCGATTCCGCTAAGACGGCTACACTCGGTGGTCTGATAGAATCGACTTCCCGACGGTCGGAATACTGCCCTAGCAAAGACCCCCACAAGTGACCAGAACCGGGGATGCCAGGTTTGCCCTTGCGCGCACTTCCCCGAGCTTGGCGAAACGCTTCAAGTACTCTGCTTACTCCGCAACAGACATTCGACCCGCTTGAATACCTTTGGGCAAGGGTATAGTTTAATTTCCTAGTTTTTCCCGCCTTGGACAAGGAGATCGAGCTATGGCCGCAAAACGATCGTTTCTAGGGACGACGGCGCTTGTCGTTGTGGTTTTTTGCCTATTGTACGGCCTCGCTTCCGGGCAGGAAGCTTTTTACCAGGGAAAGACCATCCGCATCATCGTTGGCGGAGCTCCCGGGGGTGGCTTCGATATTTACGCCCGGATGTTCTCCCGCCACATGGGCAAGTACATCCCCGGCAACCCGACCATCATTGTCGATAATATGCCCGGCGCGGGGATGATGATTGCGGCCAACCACGTCTACAAAATTGCAAAACCCGACGCACTAACCATCGGACACTTCACCGGCAACCAGGTCATCAGCCAGCTCGTGGGCAATCCCGGGGTAGAGTTCGATATGCGCAAGTTTGAGTACGTCGGCGCTCCCACTGCAGACCACTTCGCGTGCGCCTTTACGCGGGCAAGCGGCATCACGAGCGCGGAACGCTGGCTGGCTTCAAAGAAGCCGATCAAGATGGGTGCGATAGGCCCGGGAAACTTGATCGACAACACGCTGAGGGTGCTCAAATTTGCTACCGATTTTCCCATTCACATCGTGTCCGGCTACAAGGGGACAGCGCCGGTCCGGTTGGCGATGGAAGCAGGAGAACTTGATGGATCCTGTTGGGGATGGGATTCGATCAGGTCCATATGGAGCAGGGCACTCGAGTCCGGTGAAGGCATAGTCGTCGTCCAATTCAGTCCCAAACCTCATCCCGAGCTTACCAAGGTGCCCCTCGCCGTCAGCTTCGGAAAGAGCGAGGAAGGGCGACAGCTCATCGACGCAGTCATTCACGGTGGCAACTTCATCGAGAGATCTTACATCTTGCCGCCCGGAACCCCCAAGGATCGGGTTGAGCTTCTCCGACAAGCCTTCGCAAAAACCCTGGTAGACACGGCTTTTGTAGCGGAGGCAAAAAAAGCAAGGCTCGGCTTAGCTCCAATCTCCGGCGAGGAGCTGGAGCGCGCCATTCAGGGTTTCTTTAAACTACCGCCGAATCTAAGCGCCAAGCTCAAAGAGCTACTGTTTGGTTAAGCGGAAAGCTTCTACTCGGGGGCAGAGTATTGCCTATTTCCGGTTTCGTTCCAGGGCCGGAACCCCACAGCGGACCGTTGTGTATTTTTCCATGCGGCGATTCACAACGGCGCCAAAGCACGGAATCCTTTGTTACAGCGAGTCGGACCCTCCTATTTCTTGTATAGGTCGTCAATGAAGCCGCTTTGGTCCAGCTCCCTTAGTATGCTGATATTGATGAAGTCTTCAGGCTTCATGCCTTTGGCTTTAGGATTTCTCCTTGCGACATCTTCAACTTGAAACTCGATTCCCTTCAGGGTCGGGTAGGGTTTCTTCTCCGTTAGTTTTTTGTAAGCGCTGTAAGTCTCATCGAGGATCTCCTGGTCCTTGATTCTCAAACGTTTTGCCAAAATTTCCTTGGTTTTTTTCTCATCAGTCATCCAGAGATGGATACCCGCAATAAAACCCCGCACAAATTTCCTGACGGTGTCAGGGTGCTCTCTCAGAAACCGCTCCGTGGTAGCAGCCGTTTCATGCTGGTAAGGCAATCCTAGATCCGCCATGTCCGCAAGAACGTGGTAACCCATTTTCTTTGCCGTAATGTCAAACGGAGGCGAGATTACAGTCGTCTGGACTCCACCCCCTGTGAGCCCGGCAAAACGGGTAGTTTGGTCTCCCAACTGGACAATCGCTACGTCCTTATTTGGCACCAAACCGTTCCTTTCCAGAGCAAACCTCATAGCCAGATCCGAAGTCGAGCCAAATTTACTAATGGCCGCCTTCCCTCCTTTGAGCTGCTCGAATCTCGTAATCTCTTTGGCCGCTACGATGCTATAAGGCAGCGTATTCATGTAACCGAGGATCATGATGACATCCGAGCCGCCTAGGCGAGCATTGATGATTTCGGGTCCGGCTGTGACAGCAAAATTGACGCTCCCCGCAATCGTCGCCTGGATTAATTGAGTCCCGCCTTGAAAAAATACCAGGTCCACGTCGAGGCCATACTTTTCGTAAAGACCGCTATCCTTTGGGATAAATGCATGGGCCAACGGGCCACTCAACCCCGCAACCCCGACGATAACCTTCTCGAGCTTTTGCTGGGCGTGAGCAGTCGCGCCAAGAAAAACAGACAAAAACAAAAGAAAGAGTGCCAGAAAACCTTTTGTTTTCATTGCTAACGTCTCTCCTCCTCTGGCAACGTGCTAAGTTTAAGATGCCGAGACCCGGCAGGGATTGCAAGGGTGCCGACAAGCGCGATCAGTAGAGCAATAGAACATTAGACCGCATGGGAGGCCTCTCCATTGTTTGTTCTAATGAATACCGTAGATTGGAACGCGTGCCCCTCGACTGCTCCCTGTGGTCGCCTGCTCGGGGCACCATTCGACTTGACGGTAGGCTGGCCTGCCATGAGCGAGCGGTTGAAACGCCGCGAGTCGAATGGTGGAGCCGAGGGGAGTCGAACCCCCGACCTCTTGAATGCCATTCAAGCGCTCTCCCAACTGAGCTACGGCCCCACTCCAAGCTAAGGATGAGGGATGAAGACTAAAGGATAAAGCTAACTTGGTCCTCAGTCGCAGTTACTATCTAAGAAGGTAGCCATAAAGTCAATCGGCGATGAGTCGGCTTCTATCTTTTTGCCTGTTGTCCTCTGCCTTTTGCCTTCTGAGTTCATCCTTCCGCCTTCATCCCTGCCCCCTTCACCATCTCTTCGGCGTGCTGTATCGTCTTTTCCGTAATCTTTACCCCTCCCAGCATACGCGCGATTTCTCCGACTCTTTCCTTCTCGCTTAATTTTTTGACCTCGGTGAAGGTCCGGCCCTTCACGACCTCTTTTCGAACCACATAGTGGAGATCGGCCAGGGCGGCGATTTGAGGGAGGTGGGTGACACAAATGACCTGCTGGGAGGAGGCGACTTTTTTGAGTTTTTTCCCCACGATCTCCGCAACGGCCCCGCCGATGCCGGCGTCTACTTCGTCGAAGAGCAGGGTTGGAATCTCTCCCTGAGTCAGGACCAGGGACTTGATCGCTAGCATGAGCCGGGAAAGCTCCCCTCCGGAAGCGACCTTCGCGAGCGGCTTTACGGCCTCACCCGGGTTGGGCGAAAAATAAAATTCGATCTGATCGATCCCGTTCTCTGTCATTCGCTTCCCGCCCACCAGAAACGGAGGATCATCCCGCTTGCCCTCTTCCTCTAGAAAGCGCACTTCAAAGATGGTGCGAGGCACGCCGAGGCTCGCTAGTTCTTTCTCCATCTCTCGCTTGAATTTTTTGGCGTCGCGCTTGCGCTCCTGGGACAGGGACTCAGCCGTCTCCCAGGCAGACTGCCGGGTTGATTCGAAGCCTTTCTCTAGGAGCGGAAGCTCCTCTTCCTGGCGATCCAGAGACTCGAGTTCCTCCGCGGCCTGCTCCCCAAGCTTCAAAATCTCCTCGATGGACGCGTTATATTTGCGCTTCAGCCGGTTGATCTGCGCAAGCCTGTCCTCGAGCTGCTCCAACGCGCCGGGATCGAACTGGACCCGGCTCGTATAGTGCCGAAGGGCCGAGGTGGCCTCTTCGAGCTGCGCCAGCGCCGACTCGAGAAGGTCGACCGCGCCGCTGAGGCTCCCGTCGATGTTGGCCAGCTCCCGAAGCCGAAGCGCATAGCGTCCCAGACGACCCGCGAGCGCATGGTCACCCTCATAGAGAATCTCTTCCCCCTCCTTGCAACCGCGGTAAAGTTTTTCCGCGTGGAGCAAAATGTTTTTTCTCTCTCTTAGCTCCTCCTCTTCTCCTGAGCGCAATTTTGCCTGCGAGATTTCGTCAGCCTGAGCTTTTAGCAATTCTTCCTCCTGTTTTCGTCTCAGGACTTTTTCCCTGGCCTCGCTCAACCACTCCCAGGCATGCCCGAGGGCCCCGCGCCTCTTTTTCATCTCTTCGACCTTCTCCCCAAACCCGCCATAGGCGTCGAGAAGAGACAAGTGGACCTCAGGCTTGAGTAGCGCATGGTGCTCATGCTGCCCATAAATGTGGATGAGATGAGCCCCGACCTCCGAAAGCAAACTAGCTGGACACAGGCTGCCATTCAGATAGGCCCGGTTTCTTCCTGTCTGGCTGATGATTCTTCGAACCACCAGTTCCTCCTCGTCGTCGTATCCGCCCTCCCGGATCTTCTCCCGAAGTGCCGCCGACAGAGGCGAAAAAAGCGCCTCGACGCTGGCCTCGTCTTCCCCATGGCGAATGATGTCGGCGGAAACCCGACCTCCCGAAAGAAGGCCGAGAGCGTTCAGAACGATGGTCTTCCCCGCTCCGGTCTCTCCCGTTAGGACGTTAAGGCCCGTGCCAAGTCCCAGGGAAAGCTCCTCAATAACGGCGAAGTTTTTGATCCGCAGTTCTCGCAGCATGGCTGACCCCGCTCACCTCTCGCCCCATTTAAGTTTGCTCCGCAGAACCTCAAACCAACTGCGGGAAGGAGCCTTCACTAGCGATACCGGCACACCATAATCGCGGGCCTCGACGATGTCACCGTCGTTCAGAAGCACGCCTTGCTGCCCGTCAGGGCTTAACACGACCGTATCTCCCGCAGAGCGCAGAGTCACCCGGATCGTGGCCTTGCTCGAAACAACGATGGGCCGATTGGTCAGCGTGTGCGGACAGATCGGGCACAAAACGATAGCCCCGAGGGAAGGAAAAATGATCGGCCCGCCGGCCGCCAACGAATAGGCGGTCGAGCCCGTCGGAGTAGAGATAATCAGCCCGTCGGCACGATAGGTGCAGAGATATTCTTTCCCCACGTAAGTTTCGAGGCTAATGATTTTCGAGCGCGCCCCTTTGGTAATCACGCCGTCGTTCAAAACCCGAAATCTCTTAGGCGGTCCTTTTTTACCGAAAACCCGGATCTCCAGTGTCATCCTTTTTTCTACCGAGTAGTCCCCCACGAGGACCCGCGCCAAAACCGACTCCAGCTCATCGACTGACACCTCGGTGATAAAACCCAGGCCGCCCATGTTCACGCCGAGAATCGGAACCTCAGGCCGCTCCACCAACCGGGCCACGCTCAGCAGCGTGCCATCCCCTCCAAGCACGATGATCAGGTCAGTCTTCCGGGCCATCTCCTTCTTGCTACAGGATCTGCCACCGAAGCGCCCCACGCCCGCTTCCACGAGAACCTGCTTCTTTTTCTCCTTCAGCCAGGGGACGAGCCAGCTTGCGATCTCCGTTGCCTTGGGCTCCTCGTATTTCACCACCAGACCGACCGTGCGCATCATCGCCAATCCCAATCCAGGGCGTGAGATTACCACAACGGGGGAAAAATTGTCCATTTAAACTACCAATTGTCTCAGGCGGTAGCTGGCATAATCCACCACCATGACGAGAACAATCAGGACCAGGACGATGGCCGAAGCTTCCTGATACTGAAACGTCCTAAAGCTCGTATTCATCAGATAGCCGATGCCTCCCGCGCCGATCAAACCGAGAACCGACGCGGCCCGGATATTGGTCTCCAAACGGTAGAGGGTAAAAGAAATCAGATCTGGCAAGATCTGCGGCAGCACAGCGAAGGTGAGAACTTGCCCGTAGCTGGCTCCCGTGGCCCGGATCGCCTCGACCACCCCTTCATCGATGTTCTCGACGGATTCCGAAAGAAGCTTCCCCAGTACCGTGGTCGTGTGGACAAAAAGCGCCAGCGTGCCGGCGAAGGCACCGAGACCTACGGCGGCCACAAAGACGAGCCCCAGGGCGAGATCGGGGACGGTGCGCAGAAAATTCAAGACGAGGCGCGTGCCATAATAAACCAGCGGATGCGGTGTAGTGTTTCGCGCGGCAAGAAAGCCAACCGGAAACGCCACCAGAAGGGCCAAAAATGTTCCCGCCAGCGCCATCTGGACGGTCTCGATCGTCGCCCCTACGATCGTCTGGGGGAAGGTATTGTCCCACCATCTGTCTTTGATCCTGCCTTTTTCTGCCGAGAGCGGAAGGGGAAGAAGCAACTCAGCAGGGGAAAGGTTCTCGGGGAAATAGTAGCTCCCCCGATCGGTAACCTTGGTGAAATCCGGAGGCAGCATTCGCCCGATTGTGATTCCGATTTCCGGTATCCCATAAAACAGTTCTCCGGGCCTGAGCTTGGCGCCCTCAAAAGCCCACCCCAGGACCAGAAGAAAAGCCGCCAGCAAAAGGAAAGAACTCAGCCCCTTTTTCGGCGGCGGCGCGATCTCATCCAAAATGTCTTGCTCGATTCTGTCCGATTTGGGTTCAGGCGGTTGTGCCAAGGTTATTTCCCTCCTCAATCCTATGGTGTTTTTGAATCGTCGCTATCGCACGGCTGGCGGGCCGGTTCTAAGAACCGCCCTCACGGTTGACGAAGCCACTCGTATGGCTTAGTTTTTGGCTTGGAGTAACCGTTGCCTGGTCGGCGAGAGATACTGTCCATGCCCATCCGCAAGACACCCCTTTTCTGCCTCATTCTGCTCGCCTTGTGGTTCGCCGCTTTGCAGTTGGGGGCTCAGCCAAGCCCCTCGCCACTCTCCCTGGCTGTGATAAGCGATGCCCCCTACACTCCTCAGGAGGAAGCCAATTTTCCCGCCCTTATCGAAGACATCAACCACGATCCGGGAATCACCCTCGTCGTCCACATCGGCGACTTCAAAAATGGCGGCACCACTCCGTGCTCGGACGAAGTGTTCCTGCAGGTGAGGCAGTGGTTCGACCTTTTTCAGCGCCCCTTGATCTACACGCCAGGAGACAACGAATGGACCGACTGCCACCGATGGGGGCTGGGGGAGTATGACCCATCGGAAAGGCTCAGCAGGCTGCGCGAAATTTTCTTCCCAAGTGAGGAAAGCCTCGGGCAAAAGACCATACCGCTTGCTCGCCAGAGCCGTACTCCGACCTACGGAAAGTTTCGCGAGAACGCCCGTTGGGTCGCAGGCGGCACGGTGTTTTCCACCCTCCACATTGTCGGTTCCAATAACAATCTCGGGCGGACGCCGGCAGACGACGCAGAACATCGGGAGCGCATCGACGCAACCCTTCACTGGATGAGAGAGGCCTTTGCCCTCGCCAGAAGCGAAAAGCTGGACGGCGTGGTCCTGATCATGCACGCCGACCCCTACTTCGAAAAGCGACATGGCGAGAAGAGCGGCTTTCGCTCCTTCTTACTCGAGCTCGAACGGGAAGTGGTAGCCTTTAAAAAGCCCGTCCTGCTGATCCACGGCGACACCCACACCTTCCGCGTGGATCATCCGCTGCGCCAGCAGAATCATGGCCGCAGGGTCGAAAATTTCACTCGCCTCGAGAGCTTCGGTAGCCCGCGCATGAACTGGGTTAAGGTCACTATCGACCGGCGCGGTCCCGATTTTTTCAAGATCGAACCGCGTTACTTCACCGCCAGTCTCCCGGATGAGCTTCCGACGCCGTAAAGATCAAACCAGCTCTGACCCGGATCCCTCATAGATTTTTTCCACCATCTCCTCGGTCCACCGCACGGTGAGAGCATCAAAATAGACCCGACCCTCTCTCAGCCCCACGATGCGATCCGCATACTGTCGGGTCAAATCCAGGGTATGAAGGCTCACCAACGCTGTGATCCCGTCCTCGAGGCAGATACCTTTGAGGATGTCGAGAATGACCCGCGAAAGTCTAGGATCCAGATTGGAGACGGGCTCGTCAGCCAAGATAATGGCGGGTTTTTGCATGAGCACCCGCGCGATCGCCACCCGCTGTTGCTCCCCGCCGCTCAGCTCATCAGCCCGCTTATAGGCATGCTCCAGAAGGCCCACGCGCTTGAGATTCGTCAGGGCACGGCGTTTTTCCCCGCGCGAGAAAAGCCTTAGACAGCTCGTCCAAGAAGATTGGTAACCCAAGCCACCGGCCAAAACATTCTCGATGACCGAAAGCCGCTTAACGATATTGAATTGCTGGAAGATCATGCCGACTCTGCGCCGCAAAAGGCGCAGCTCATGCCAATCCAGCTTGCAGACATCAAGCCCGAGACCATCCCCCTCGGGGTCGAAAATCGACCGTGGTACAAGAATCTCGCCGGAAGTAGGCTCGATGAGCCGGTTGATGCAGCGAAGCAGCGTCGATTTGCCCGCGCCGCTCAACCCGATAATGCCCAAGAACTCCCCTCGGTCCACCTTTAAACGGATCCCCCGGAGCACCTCGGCCGAAGCGCCAAAGGCTTTGCGGAGATTTCTTACCTCCAAGATGGTCATGACTTCTTTCGCTTCAAGGCCTGCTTGAGGTTGATTCCGGCAACCGCAAAGGCTTCCCTTACGGTCTCATAATCTTTGTCTGTCGCTGCAACGAAGCCGTCAATTTTATAGAGGTCCCGCAGCATCCTTCTTCCTTCCGGGTCCACGCTGAGCTCGAGGAAAACCTGCTCAATTTTTTTCGCCAGCGCGGCATCGAGATTGGCATTGACCACGAGATTATCTGCCGGGATGGGCTCAGAATAAGCAATGGGGCGAATCTTTTTCTGCTCCTCGGGGTCCTTCAAGTACTGCATCCAAGCGCCCTCCCTGCCTTCGCGCGAGTTGGCAAACGTGGCGCCTGCATCAACCTTACGGTTCAGAACCGCCAGGACCGTGGCATCGTGACCTCCCGAGTAGATGACGTTTTTAAAATCCTTCACCGGATCGATGCCCTTTTCTTTGAACATCTTTCTGGGAAACACATGGCCCGAAGTCGAAAGCGGATCGCCGAAGGCAAAGGTCTTGTTGCGCAGATCTTCCAAACCGCGAATCCCGCTATCCGCGCGCGTAATGATCGCCGCATAATAGTAGGGCATGCCCCTGCGCTGGGACTTGAGAACGACCTTCACGTTAGCCTCCCTGTTGGCCAAGACATAAGACGCGGGGGTGAGAAAAGCGATATCGAGCTTATTCGCCCGCAGCGCCTCGATTACTCCGGTGTAATCCGTGGCCACAAAGGGCTGGACTTCGAGGTTGAGTTTTTCCTGCAGGATCGTCACGATCGGTTGCGCGTTCTGCGCCACCTGCTGGACATTCTCCGAGGGGACAAACCCCACCCGCAACACCCTAGCGCCATCGTGGGCGCCGCGACAGGCAAGGAATCCCTGCAGGATGAAAAACCAGATAGCGAGGGAGAGCCAACTCTTCATGCCTGAGTCA
>Ga0156031_1142_pt1 | contig 17632 bp, 14 predicted proteins | sample RifCSPlowO2_02_FD_107685 | JGI IMG/M metagenome (GOLD analysis project Ga0156031, IMG submission 107685) | Deltaproteobacteria bacterium RIFCSPLOWO2_02_FULL_57_26
CTCGTCTAAAGATCACGCTAAAGTTCACAGGATACGAAGAAAAATCAAGAAACTGAAGCGTCGCACTCGGCAGCTGGCGCACAAGGCGAGTCCCAAGGAGGCGCCGCAGGCGAGCGCTCCGGCCACCTCCGGGTAAACTCCGCTATGAAAAGCTCGTCTGCCATGCGCGGCCGCGGCTCCGCCTTCAATCCGAAGAATCGCTTTGAGAGTATCGAGCGGGTTCTGGAGCCGGCCCGGGACGATGAGGTCTCGTCTCCGGTGACCCGGTTTCTCCCCGACGCGTCGAAAACGGTCATCGCCTTCAACGACAGCCCCGATGTCGGCTTTGACGCGAGCGTCAACCCCTATCGCGGCTGCGAGCATGGGTGTGTGTACTGCTACGCGCGCCCGACGCACGAGTATCTGGGCTTTTCGGCGGGGCTCGATTTCGAGACCAAGATCATGGTTAAAGAGGAGGCACCGGAGCTTCTGCGCCGGGAATTATCCGGTCCCGGATGGGAGCCGAGAGTTCTCGCGATGAGCGGCGTTACCGACTGCTATCAGCCGGTGGAAAAAAGGCTCGAGCTAACGCGCCGCTGCCTGGAGGTGTTGCGAGAGTTTCTCAATCCGGTCGTGATCGTGACGAAAAACTTTCTCGTCACCCGGGATGTCGATCTGTTATCTGAGATGGCCCGCTACCGGTGCGCCGCAGTGCTCATCTCGCTCACCACTCTGGATCCCAAGCTTTCGGCCGCGATGGAGCCGCGCGCCTCGCGGCCGGCCCGGCGTCTTGCCGCCATCGAGGCCCTCTCGCAAGCGGGCGTTCCCGTGGGATTCCTGCTCGCGCCGATGATCCCGGCCCTGACCGACGCGGAGGCGCCTCAGATTGCGCAAGCCGCAGCCCGAGCCGGGGCGCGCTTTGGCGGATACGCTCCGCTGCGTCTTCCCTACGGCGTGAAGGAGCTTTTCGAAAGATGGCTCGAACGCCACTATCCGGAGAAAAAAGATAAGATCCTCAATCGCATTCGCGCGGTTCGCGGCGGAAAGCTCAACGACCCCAATTTTCACAGCCGGATGAGAGGGGAGGGGATTTTTGCCGAACAGATGGCGGAGCTTTTCCGGCTGGCGTGTAAGAAAGCGGGAATTCAGGACCAGCGCCCTCCTCTTTCCACTGAACACTTCCGCCGCCCTCCCGGCTCTCAACTTGGCCTTTTCGAACCGTAAAAAGTCAGGCGAGGTGAAAGTAAAAAGGAAAAAGGAGCCGGGGCAGGGTTTGGGCCATTGGCTGGCAGGTCTGAGGAAACACCGGCCGCTGCAGCCTCGGCAGGGCCCTTAAAAAAGCTACGGATGGTTGGTTTTTTCCCACGGATGTGGTAGCTATCGTCGCGGAGTTCGGACAAAGAAGGGTTTAGGTTGGCCCCGCCGATGTCAAGGCAAACGATCTATCTGGCCTCGCTGTTCATCGCGCTGCTCTGCTTTCTGCTTCCGCTCTCGCTGAGCGCTAACGTCATTGAGCAGGTGGTCGTGGTGGTTGACCGAGAGCCCTATACCCTTACGGACCTCAAAGAGTATGCCAAGACCAGGATGGGCCGCGAGTTTCCTGCCGGAGATTTAGACTCCATTAAGGATCAGGATCGGGAGGTGCTGGAGCAGTTCATCACGGAGAAGCTCCTCGCGGAGGAGGTGAAGGTGGGGGGGATAAGAGTGAGCGAGCAGGATGTCGACCAGTACGTCGAGCAGATTAAGGAAAGGAACCGGATCGGCGACGAGGAGCTGAAGGCGGCACTCAGCCGGGAGGGCGTGAGCACGGAGAAATACCGGGCGTCGATACGGGCTGAAATTGAAAAGAGCGAGATCATCAACCGACAGGTGCGCAAGCGGGTCAACATCACGCCGGAAGACATCGAACGCTACTATCGGTTAAATTCAAAAAAGTTCACCACTGAGGAGCGGGTCCGGCTGCGCCATATCCTCCTTTCGCTGGCGCAAGCCGCTCCCTCCGAGCGGCACAAGGAGGTCTCGCTCCAGGCCCGGCAGATCCGCGAGCGGACCCTGGCCGGAGAAGAGTTTACGAAGCTGGCCCGCGCCTATTCCGAAGGTGCGGGCGCCGCGGAGGGTGGGGATATCGGTTGGGTGAAGCGAGGTAGCTTGCTCAAAGAGATCGAGGAGGTGGCCTTCCAGAAATTGTCCGTCGGCGAAGTGAGTGAGCCGCTGCAAACCAGCCTCGGGATTCATCTCATCAAACTGGAGGAAAAGGATCCGGGGCGGCTTCTCCCCCTCTCCGAGGTTCGTGGAAAAATCCGCGAGGAGTTGTATGCCACCGCCCTGGAAGAGCGTTATCAAAAGTGGCTCAAAACCGACCTGAGAAAAAACCACCGGGTGGATGTCAAGCTTCCGGGAGTTGTCTTCCGCCCGGAGGAGACGAAAGAGGGGACCGTGGACTCTCTCTTGGCCTCCGCGTCGAGGCGGAGCAAGCGAGAGGAGGGCGGGTTCTTGAGCTACCTCAACCCCCTCTCTTATATCGTCAAAGAGACCCCTATCGAGGGGGACGAGGACCAGGGGCAGGCGAGCGATCGTAATATCGTCAGCATCTTCGGCATCCCCCTTTTCACCAAGGAATCGGTTGACGATGTGCCAGGGGATCCCTTGGCGCCGGTGGAAAGAGCGGAGAAAGCAACCCCAAAGCCCGAGCAAAAGGAGTCGGGCGGTTTCTTTTCCTCCGTGTGGAAGACTTTGAATCCTTTCTCGAGCGATCGCTAATCGCTTGTCACGCCCCGCCCGGCTGACATAATTAAAATTGATAGGTGCGCAACGGTTGCGGCTAGAGCAGACGTGCCTGCGGCCCTCAGCTCAACCGCGAGCCCGATTGACAGATAGACGTTTTGCCCCAATCGAGGGAGGAGATGGCCAGACCTATCGTGGCAATCACTATGGGAGACCCTGCTGGCGTAGGGCCGGAGGTGGTCCTTAAGGCATTAGCAGATTCTGCCGTGCGGCGAGCCTGCCGTCCCTTGGTTCTGGGCGATCTCGACTTGCTCCGTAAAATCCGAGCGGGGAGGAGGCGTTTTCCCAAGCTTATCTCGTGGGAAGCTGGGCAGCCGATTGGTTCGGGCGATGATGGCGTTGTGGTTTACTCCCTGTCGCGGCTTACCCCGACCCAGGCGCAGCCCGGTCGGCCCACCGCGGCTTGTGGTGAAGCGGCTTATCGCTATATTAAGAGAAGCGCTGAGCTGGTGTTGTGCGGAGTGGCCGACGCCATGGCCACTGCGCCGATCAACAAGAGCGTGCTTCAGCTCGCCGGCTACCGCTATCCCGGCCATACGGAACTGCTTGCCGAGCTCACCCGGACGCGGGAGGTTCGGATGATGCTTTTGGGAAAGCGACTTAGGGTGATTCTCGTTACGGTTCACCTCCCGCTCATGCGGGTTGCCCGCGAGCTCACGCGCAGACGCATCCGGGTAACCTTGGAGCTTGGCCACCGCACGCTCAGGAAATATTTTGGTATCCGGCGCCCTCGGCTTGCCGTCGCGGCTTTGAATCCTCACGGCGGGGAAGAAGGGATCTTCGGACTGGAGGAAAAAAAAGTGATCCTCCCGGCCGTTAAGGAAGCCGCTCGCGAAGGTATTTGCGCTGCGGGCCCCTTTCCGGCCGACAGCCTGTTTCACCGGGTGGCGCAGGGGGATTTCGACGCCGTGGTCTGCATGTATCACGACCAAGGGCTGATCCCGCTCAAGCTGCTTCATTTTTTCGACGGGGCAGCCTTGACGCTCGGCCTTCCCATCATTCGGACATCGGTGGACCATGGCACGGCTTACGATATCGCCGGAAAAGACCGAGCGGATCCGTCGAGCATGAGGGAGGCGATCCTCTTGGCAGCTAGGCTGGCCGCGCGGCAGGGGAGATGGAGGAAATCATGAACCCAACGATCTTTCGTGAATACGATATTCGGGGATTGGCGGAAAAGGATTTTGACGCTGATTTTGCCCGGCATCTCGGAAAGGTGCATGGGACCCTCATCGGCGAGAAGGGGGGAAAGCGGGTTTCGGTCGGGCGGGACTGCCGCTTCACCTCTGAAATGTACGCGCAGGCGGTGATCGAGGGTTTTGTCTCCGCTGGTCTGGAGGTGATCGATATCGGTGTTTGTCCCACCCCGCTTTTGTATTTCTCCCTTTTTCATCTCGATCTGGACGGCGGCATCCAGGTTACCGCAAGTCATAATCCGTCCGAATATAACGGTTTCAAAGTGTGCATGGGAAAAGACACGCTCTACGGGTCGCAGATCCAGAACCTGAGACGCCTGATCGAAGAGAAGCGCTTCACGGAGCGAGCGGGAGGAAAGCGCGCGGCTTATGCGATCGTGCCGCCTTATGAGGACCACTTAAAGCGCGACGTGCCGGCGCTAGCTCGACCGCTTAAGGTCGTGGTGGACGCGGGCAGCGGCGTGGCCGGCCCGGTGGCTCCGCCGATTTTCCGCCGGCTTGGCTGCGCGGTCTGGGAGATCGCCTGCGTTCCCGACGGATCGTTCCCGATCCATCATCCCGATCCCACGGTTCCGGAGAACCTCGAACAGTTGATCCGGCAGGTGAAAGAGGAGCGGGCCGATTTGGGAATCGCCTATGACGGAGACGGAGACCGCATCGGTGTGGTCGACGATCGGGGAAACATCCTTTGGGGCGACGAGCTGTTGATCCTGTTCGCGCGCGATGTCCTGAAGCAGCATCCCGGGGCCGTGATTATCTCGGAGGTCAAGTGTTCTCAGCGGCTGTTTGACCAGATCAGGCTGCACGGCGGAGTACCGATTATGTGGAAGGCGGGCCATTCGCTCCTCAAGGCCAAGATGAAGGAGACCCATGCGCTCCTGGCCGGGGAGATGAGCGGGCACATGTTTTTCGCGGATCGTTATTTCGGCTATGACGATGCCATCTATGCTTCCGTTCGTCTGCTAGAGCTCGTGGCCCGCGCGGGCCGGCCCCTCTCCGCCTTGCTCAGCGATCTTGACAAAACCGTCTCCACCCCGGAGATCCGGGTGGAGTGTCCGGACGAGCAGAAGTTCGCCATCGCGGAGAAGGCCAAGCAATACTTTCGCCAGCACTATCCCATCATCGAGGTGGACGGAGTGCGCATCCAGTTCCCCGAGGGGTGGGGTCTGGTCCGCGCTTCCAACACCCAGCCCGCGTTGGTCCTGCGGTTTGAGGCGAAGGACGCCGTGAAGCTGAACGAGTATCGGGGCATCATCGAGGGGAAGTTGAAGGAGCTGATGGCAAGGTAAGGTCTGTCAGGTCTATCTGGTCTATTTCGTCTATTCGGTCTGAACGAGACCGGCGAAACAGACCAAACGACCAAATAGACGAGCTATGCCCGGGAAGATCGTTATCAAGGGAGCGCGCGAGCACAATCTCAAGAATCTCGAGCTGGAAATTCCGCGCGATCAGCTCGTGGTTATCACCGGGGTCTCCGGCTCCGGGAAGTCCTCGCTCGCCTTCGATACCCTCTACGCCGAGGGACAGCGACGCTACGTGGAGTCTCTCTCGGCCTACGCCCGCCAGTTTCTCGAGCAGATGCAGAGGCCCGACGTGGACTCCATCGAAGGACTCTCGCCGGCGATTTCGATCGAGCAGAGAAGCCCCGCGCCCAACCCTCGCTCCACGGTCGGAACGGTTACGGAGATTTACGATTACCTGAGGTTGCTGTATGCCCGGATTGGGAAGCCCCACTGCTTTGTCTGCGGGCGGGAAATCTCGGCGCAGACCATCCAGCAGATCGTCGACCAGCTCCTCTCCCTTCGGCCGCAGGCCCGCATCCAAATCTTAGCGCCGATTGTGACGGGCCGGAAAGGCGAATACCGAAAGGAGCTGAAGGGCCTTGCCCAGGCCGGTTTTGCCCGCGTCCGAATTGATGGGGAGCTTTATGATCTCGGGGAGGAGATTTTTTTATCAAGGACCCTGTGTCACGAGATCGATCTGGTCGTGGATCGGCTGGCGGTCAGGGAGGGAGTCGAAAAGCGTTTGGCCGATTCGCTTGAAGTGGCGGCCCGCTTCGGCAAGGAGGTGATCAAGGTCGAGATCCTTTCCCCGGAGGCTTCGGATCGAGGCGAGCCGATCGTCTTCAGCCTGAAGTTTGCCTGTGTCCAGTGCGGCATCTCTTATCCCGAGCTGACCCCGCGGCTGTTTTCCTTCAACAGCCCGTACGGAGCCTGTGCCTCCTGCGGCGGCTTGGGGACTGAGTCCGCTTCGGACGGGATGGCTCATGATTCAGGGGGCCTGACGACTGTTCCTCAATGCAAAGCGTGCCACGGGTTGCGGCTAAAAAAGGAGAGCCTGCACGTAAGGGTCGGAGGAAGGAACATCGCGGGGGTTACCAGCCTTCCGGTCAAGGAGACGCTTCAATTTTTTGCGGGGCTGGATCTTAGCGAGAAGGAGAAGACGATTGCCCAGCGGGTGCTGAAGGAGATCTCGAGCCGTTTGCAGTTCCTGGTTCAGGTGGGGCTCGACTACCTCAGCCTGGATCGGCCTTCGGCGACGCTCTCAGGAGGCGAGGCCCAGCGGATCCGCCTGGCAACTCAAATCGGTTCGAGCCTGGCCGGCGTGCTCTATATTCTGGATGAACCGAGCGTCGGCCTGCACCAGAGAGATAACGCCCGACTTTTAGCCATCCTTCGGGAACTGCGGAATTTGGGCAACACCATGTTGGTGGTGGAGCATGACCGCGAGACGATTCTTGAGGCGGATCACGTTATCGATATGGGGCCGGGGGCTGGTGTTCATGGAGGGGAGGTAGTGGCACAGGGGACGCCGGGAGACATTATGGCCGCAGAGCGCTCTCTGACGGGGCAGTACCTGGCTGGTCGCATGGAAGTCCCCGTCCCTTCCCAGCGGCGCCAGAGCAGCGGCGAAGCCCTGGTCTTAAGAGGCGCGCGACACAACAACCTGAAGGGAATTACAGCGCGATTTCCGATCGGCGCCATGACTTGCGTCACCGGTGTTTCCGGCTCGGGTAAGAGCAGTCTTGTGGTCGATACGCTATTCCCGGCCATGGTCCGGCGGCTGCATCGCTCCCGCGTCAGAGCGGGGCGCTTCGATGAAATAGAAGGTTGGGAGCGCTTCGACAAGGTCATACAGATAGATCAGTCTCCGATTGGCCGCACTCCCCGCTCAAATCCGGCTACTTACACCGGGCTATTGGACCATGTCCGAGATCTTTTCGCGCAGCTTCCTGAAGCCAGAGTGCGAGGGTATCGACGGGGAAGGTTTTCGTTCAATGTAAAGGGCGGACGCTGTGAGGCGTGCGCAGGCGATGGGACGATGCGGATTGCCATGCATTTTTTGCCCGATGTCTTTGTTACCTGCGAGGTCTGCGCTGGCCGCCGCTATAACCGGGAAACTCTGGAGGTTTTATACAAAGGGCGAAGCATCGCAGAAGTCTTGGATCTGACGGTCAATCAAGCGCTCGAGGTCCTGGGCAACGTCCCCCCTATCCTGGAAAAATTGAGGGTCCTAAGGGAAGTCGGCCTGGGCTATCTCCATCTTGGCCAGGCGGGACCGACCCTATCTGGCGGGGAGGCTCAGCGGATTAAACTGGCCCGGGAGTTATCGAAAAGGTCGAGCGGCCGCTCCCTTTATATCCTCGATGAGCCGACGACCGGGCTGCACTTCGACGACATCAAGAAACTTTTGGTTGTGCTCAACCGTCTAACTGATGCAGGCAATACTATCATCGTCATCGAGCATAACCTCGAAGTTATCAAGTGCGCCGATCACGTCATCGATCTAGGCCCGGAAGGCGGTGAGCTGGGGGGCGAGGTGGTTGCTTGCGGTACCCCTGAGGAAGTGGCCCTGGTTGGTAGGTCTTATACCGGTCAGTATTTGAACGGGATCCTGGCAAGCGAGGCCGCATGAAAATATCGTTCTGGCTTTTAGAACAGCGTTAATTTCTAACTAATTATTTGGGTAAAAAGCAGGCCACTTGGTAGAAAGGGAGGCCTTGACAGGTCTTAGGTTGTGGGCTATGGTGAATGTAGACCAAATTGGTCTGGATCTATGGCAGGCACTGAGTTAAGCTACCTGTGAGCATAAGCTATGAAGGTTCCGGTATATGTAGATAACCACGCGACTACTCCCGTGGATCCCAGGGTCTTAGAAACCATGCTGCCCTATTTTGGTGAAAAGTTCGGCAATGCTGCGAGTCGTCATGCGTTCGGCTGGGAGGCTGAAGCCGCCGTTGACGAGGCGCGGGAACAAGTCGCTCGTTTGATCCATGCTTCTTCTCCCAAAGAGATCATCTTCACCAGCGGTGCGACCGAGTCCGATAATCTTGCCATCAAAGGCGTGGCGGATGCCTACAGGGAGAAAGGAAATCATATTATCACCTGCGTCACCGAGCACAAAGCGGTCCTTGACTGCTGCAAGACGCTCGAGCAACAAGGATTGAGCATCACGTATCTGCCTGTGGATGCTCACGGCCTGCTTAGCCCGGATCAGGTGCGCGACGCGATTACGGAGAGGACAATTCTCATCTCTCTCATGGCGGCGAACAACGAGATCGGCACCTTACATCCGGTCATCGAGATCGGCCGTGTCGCCAAGGAAAAAGGGATTATCTTTCATTCCGATGCCACGCAGGCGGTGGGAAGGGTTCCGGTGGATGTGGAGGAGATGGGCATTGATCTTCTTTCGATGACGGCGCACAAGATGTACGGCCCCAAAGGGGTAGGCGCCCTTTATGTTCGTTCAAAGAGGCCGAAGGTGCGGCTCCGCCCGATCATCGATGGCGGCGGCCATGAGTGGGGGATGCGAGCGGGCACTCTCAATGTCTCGGGAATCGTCGGGTTTGGTAAAGCGTGTCAGATTGCGGCGGCAGAGATGCAGGAGGAGGCCAAGCGCCTCATCGGGCTGAGGGAGAGGCTCAAGGAGGATATTTTCCGCCATCTCGATGAGGTTTATCTCAACGGGCACCCGACGCTGCGCCTTCCGGGGAACCTCAATCTCAGCTTCGCTTTTGTCGAGGGAGAGTCGCTGTTGATGGGACTTAAAGAGATTGCCGTCTCGTCGGGCTCAGCCTGCACCTCGGCTGCCCTGGAGCCTTCCCACGTGTTGCGCGCTATAGGGGTGACGGAAAATTTGGCTCACACCGCGATCCGCTTTGGCCTCGGACGTTTCAATACCGCGGAGGAGATCGATTTTGTGGCCCGTCGCGTGGTCGAAGAAGTCCGGCGCTTGCGCTCCCTCTCGCCGTTTTACGTTGCGAGAGCGAAGTCGCAAAAGCGGCCGGAAGGCGAATGGAAAGTCCCGGAGAGGCTTTCTTAAAACACGATACGCATCGGGGGTGTTGCGTATGGCAGTTGGCATCACGATTACGGAACGCGCTGCGGAAAAGATCAAGGAGCTCACCGCCGCGGAAAAGAGAGAGGGGCAAGGTATGCGTCTAAAGGTGGTCGGAGGCGGCTGCTCGGGGCTCCAGTACAAAATCGATTTCGACATGCCGAAAAGCGGCGACCGGGTGTTTGAGAAGGACGGGGCCAAGGTCTTGGTGGACATGAAGAGCCTGCTTTATCTGAACGGCACCGAGCTGGATTATAAAGAAGAGCTGATGGCGTCGGGATTCGTCTTCCAGAACCCGAATGTGAAACGCTCTTGTGGCTGTGGGACTTCTTTTACGGTTTAGCGAAGCGGACCTTCCCTCAAAGAGGTGAAGAAACGATGAGCAAGTCAGCGCAAAACGTCGAAATTCTTACCAGCCAGGAGTACAAGTACGGGTTTGTCACGGAGATCGAGGCGGATACGATTCCCCCCGGTCTGAACGAGGATATCATCCGCGTGATTTCGGCCAAGAAGGACGAGCCGGAGTGGATGCTGGAGTGGCGGCTCAAGGCCTACCGCTTCTGGGCTAAGCTGGAGGCGTCGCAGGCGGAGCCGAAGTGGGCCAACGTGCACTATCCGCCGATCGATTATCAGAAGATCAGCTATTACTCGGCGCCGAAGTCGAAGGGTGAGCGGCCGAAGAGTCTCGAGGAGGTGGACCCGGGTCTGTTGGCCACCTATGAGAAGCTGGGCATTCCGCTTAAGGAGCAGGAGCGGCTGGCCGGGGTGGCGGTGGATGCGGTTTTTGACAGTGTTTCGGTAGCGACGACATTTAAGAAAAAGCTGGCCGAACTGGGGATCATCTTCGGTTCCTTTTCCGAGGCAGTGCAGAATCACCCGGAGCTGGTGCGGAAGTATTTGGGGTCAGTAGTTCCCTACACGGATAACTTCTTTGCGACGCTGAACTCTGCTGTCTTCAGCGACGGATCGTTCTGTTACGTCCCGAAAGGGGTGCGTTGCCCGATGGAGCTCTCGACCTATTTTCGCATCAATGCTGCCGAGACAGGGCAATTTGAGCGCACGTTGATCATTGCCGACGAGAGCAGCTATGTCAGTTATCTGGAGGGGTGCACGGCGCCCATGCGGGATGTCAATCAGCTCCATGCGGCGGTGGTGGAGCTGGTCGCCTTGGACAACGCCCAGATCAAATATTCGACCGTGCAGAACTGGTATCCCGGGGACAAGGAAGGTCGCGGGGGGATTTACAATTTCGTGACCAAACGGGGGAAGTGTTCGGGAAAGAACTCCAAGATCTCGTGGACGCAGGTGGAGACCGGCTCGGCGATCACGTGGAAGTACCCGGGCTGTATTTTGCAGGGCGATAATTCCGTCGGGGAGTTTTACTCGGTGGCGTTGACCAACAACTACCAGCAGGCGGATACGGGCACGAAGATGATCCATATCGGCAAGAACACTCGGAGCACGGTTGTCTCCAAGGGGATCTCTGCGGGCCACGGGCAGAACACCTATCGCGGCTTGGTGAAGATCATGAAGGGTGCCGAGGGGGCGCGTAACTATTCGCAGTGTGATTCGTTGCTGCTGGGGGAGCAGTGCGGGGCGCATACGTTTCCTTATCTGGAGGTGATGAACTCCAGCGCCCAGGTGGAGCACGAGGCCTCGACCTCAAAGATCGGGGAGGATCAACTATTTTACTGCCGGCAGCGGGGGATCTCGACGGAGGACGCGGTTTCCCTGATCGTGAACGGATTCTGCAAGGAGGTTTTCAGAGAGCTGCCGATGGAGTTTGCCGTGGAGGCGCAGAAGCTCCTGGGTGTCAGCCTCGAGGGGAGCGTCGGCTAACGCTTTGAACAGTTTGAACTGTTCAAGCCGCTGAGGAACTTTATAGTGGAATCTGTAGTTTACTTTGATAACAACGCTACCACACGGCTGGCTCCGGAAGTGCTGGAGGCCATGCACCCTTATTTGACCGAACTCTACGGGAACCCCTCCAGCATCCATCATTTCGGCAGCCAGGTAGCGCAAAAGATGCAGCAGGCCCGGGAGGAGGTCGCGGCCCTTCTCGGCGCTTCCGATCCCGTCGAGATCATCTTTACCAGCTCCGGTACTGAGGCGGACAACGCTGCGATCCGGGGAATGCTTGAGGCGAGTCCGGACAAGCGGCATATCGTGACCACCCAGGTGGAACATCCGGCCATCTTGGGGCTGTGCCAGCACTTGGAGAAGAGAGGGTACCGGGTGACCTGGCTAGGGGTGGACGCGGACGGCATGCTGGATCTGGGTGAGCTTAGGGATTCGCTGACGGATGACACGGCTCTGGTCTCCATCATGTACGCAAATAACGAGACCGGAGTCATCTTTCCCATCGATCAGATCGGAGCGATCGTCAAGTCCCGGGGGATTCCTTTTCATGTGGATGCGGTCCAGGTGGCGGGGAAAATCCCGCTCCATCTGAAAAGGAGCCCGATCGACCTGCTGACGATCTCGGGACATAAGTTTCACGCACCCAAGGGCATTGGAGCGCTCTATGTGAGGAGGGGGATCACGTTTCGCCCTTTCATCATCGGCGGCCATCAGGAGCGAAACCGCCGGGCTGGAACTGAAAATGTCGCCGGCATCGTGGGCATGGGTCGGGCCGCGGAACTTTCCCTCCGGCATCTAGAGGAGGAACGAAGCCAGGTGCGGGCGTTGCGCGATCGCCTGGAGCGATCTTTGCTCGACTCCTGTCCGGGGGTACGCGTTAACGGGCACCGCGAGAAGCGCATCCCGAATACGCTGAACGTGAGTTTCGAGTATCTTGAAGGCGAGGCGATCCTGGTGCTTCTGGATCAGTACGGGATATGCGCCTCCACCGGATCGGCCTGCACGGCAGGGTCGGTCGAACCCTCCCATGTGCTGCGGGCGATGGGGGTGCCGGCCAACTGGCTTCAGGGGGCGGTGCGTTTCAGTCTGAGCCGTTATAATACCGGGGGGGAAGTTCGATTTGTGGCGGAAAAGGTGCCTTTGGTCGTCGAGCGACTGCGTGGCCTTTCGGCCCTCGGTAAGCTGGCGGATCGGGAAAACCCGCAGCCCAGCGATCAGCGGGCGGTAGGGAAAATCGGGGCAAGGAGGTAGAGCGATGGGCCTGATGCAGGTTTCGCGCCGGGTCGATTACGGTCTGCGGGCGGTGATCTATCTGTCGAACCAGGATTCGGGAAAGAGTTGTTGCCTGGCAGAGATCGCGGAGCAGCAAAAGATACCCCGGAAGTTCTTGGAAAAAATCATCCAGGACCTCACTCGCGGCGGGTTGGTGAAATCAAAGCGAGGCCCGGATGGGGGTTACGCCCTGGCGCGGGCCCCGGGCGAGATTTCGTTTCAGGACGTAATTGAAGCCCTGGACGGTCCGATCGCGGTCAACGTGTGCATGGATGAGCATTCTCGGTGCGATCATCTTCCGAGGTGCACCATGAGGGGAGTATGGGACGAGGTCCAGCGCAGAACCATGGAGGTTTTGACCCGGACGACTCTGGCGGACCTCGCGCGTCCCTCGTGCCAGACCCGGTTGGCCCCCTCTTCTCTTTCGAGTGCGGCATGAGTTGGTTCGTTCACGCTGTCGGAGCGCATGCAGGCCGCACTCGATAGGGAGGTGATGGTTATGAGTTATGAGACAGGGCTGAGCGTGGAGGAAAAAGTAACCTCGCTGTTTCAGCCGGATACCCTTATTCCAGCTCAGTATTTTGAGACCTTTCGCCGCAAGGCCCACTTAGAGCCGGAAAGGAGGCTCATGTTGGCGGTGCTGGAGGATGCGGTTGCCTGCTTCCAGAAGTATGTCTCAGCCCGCGACAGTAAGGGGAAAGGGACGTTTCGCGACGCGGAGGAGTGGATTTTGGAAGAGGAAAGAGATTGGCTTTTTTCCTTCAATAACATCTGTGAGGTTTTGGGGTTTGACCCCCAGTATGTCCGTAAGGGGCTGATGCGCTGGAAGGAAACCAGGCTGGCGGAACGCCCCAAAGCCAAGGTTTATCGGTTGACTCCCAAGCGCCGACGGCGTAAGAGCAGGGAGACAGATCCCAGCCGCTCAGGGCAAAAATGGCTTAAGGCAGTGGGCCGTTAGGTTGGTTGCGAATCGAAGATGAAACCGGGCTTGTTTGCGCGCGGCTTCTGGTATTGGCTCCGATACCGCGTCGGTGAATATTTTCTCAGAGGATTCGTCCGGATCTTCCCCTGGGTACCGGGCCGGCTGACGCTAGCATTTACATCCGTCGCCTCCCGGCTTACCTTCGCGCTCCTGTGGAAATACCGCAGGCGCATGGACGAAAACGTGGCCGCGGGCATGGCGGAGGCGTTTCGAACTCCTCAAGACAGAAGGCGGTTGGTGCGATCGGCCTGGGATCATTTCGCCCGGGGAGTTTATGAGACGATCACTGTCATTCACAGCTCGCCAGCGACAATCCGTTCCACCGTTGCCGTTGAAGGGGAAGAATATCTCAAGCGCGCGCTGGAGAAGGGCAGGGGAGTAATCGCCCTCAGCGCTCATCTGAGCAACTTTCCCTTGATCGGCGCCCGCCTTGCGGCTGCGGGCTACCCCTTCAGCGTGGTGGTGAAACGGCCGCGGGACGAAGGTTTGGCCAAGTTGACGGATCACTATCGGGCGAAGGTGGGGAACAAGACCATTTCGGCCAGGCCCCGCCGCGAGGCAGCCCGACAGATCCTTAAAGCTTTGCGGAAGAACGAAATCGTTCTCATGATCGCCGATGAGTTCAAATCGGGGGGAGTGGAAGTGGAGTTTCTGGGCCGGACGGCCCCGGCTCCCCGCGGGCCCGTCACCTTGGCCATGCGCTCGGGGGCCGCGGTCGTGCCTATGTTCGTGGCGCGGGACGGACAGGGTCGGCTGACTCTTCATGTCTGGCCGGAACTCGATCTTACCAAGACCGGAGACCTCCAAGAAGATGTCGTTTCCAACGTTGCCTTGTTTGCGCGCCAGCTGGAGGCCATGGTGCGGCGCCATCCCGATCAATGGAACTGGCTCGGCTTTCACCGCAACGGGAGAACGTCGAGAGCACAGATGGCAGACCTGGCCGCGGTTGACCCCACCCAGGAAAGAAGCACTCCCGCCAAGTCGTAGAGCGTAGGATCGAATCCTACCTCAGTCGATACTTCGTCGAAAAAGACTGCCAGGAATCGAAGGCCAGCAGAGACTCGAGCACCGTGAGCGTCGGCGGCGCCAAAGAGAGGCTGCCGCTGCGGAACTCTTCCAGAGCCCGCACGGGCTTGACCCAGAGGGTCTCAGCAACTTCCTCGGAGCGGACGAGAGGACTTTGATCCGCTGGCATGCGGGCGAGAAAGAAGCGGGTGTCGAAGCGAACGGGAAAATGCTCGGGCGTAATTCTGTGGTAGAAATAGACTGGACGTCCCACATCGCAACAGAGCCGCTCAGATTTTAAAAGCTCCGGAAAACTCGTCGCTCCTCCGACCAGGGCGGCACGCTTTTGGGCCAATCGGGTTTTCCTCTCCTCATTGTTCATGTCCACAGGTTCGCCGTCTTCCAAGACCGAAAGGAGGATCCCGGCCTCTTCGAAAAGCTCTCTGATCCCTGCCACCCAATGGGCGAACGAGAGTTCAGGGCCGAGTTGGTTGCCCAGAATCTGCTGCGCAGCGCCGGGGGATAGCCCATAACACCGGCTGAGCATTTCCGTGGACCAGTCGTCCTTTTTGACGGCGCCGCCCGGAAAAACAAAAAAACCTCCAAAAAACCTCATCTCGCGCGGACGGCGGGTCATGAAAACCTCAAAGCCGCTCGTGGGTTCGGGGCGAATGACGATGACCGTTGAGGCGTTCTTAGGAGTAGGATGCGGCATGGTTTCTCTTTGTTGAGATCACAGTCAGAGGCCGGAGAAACAGGTAGCGGGGAATTGCCGGAGGATTGCGCCGGGCCCGTTTAGTTCTCCCTGGAAGAGACCGGCAGAGCGGAGCGGAGCCCAGGTCTGGTTAGGTCCACCACCGCCAAATCTTTGGAAATAGAATTGGCGAAGAAGCCGAGTTCCCCGTCAGGGGAAAAAGTGCAGTGGGATGTACCCTCGCCGATCTTCAGCTCCCGGCTCGCCAGGGAGCGTTTGGGATCAATCAGTGTACAACTCCCCGAGCCGTAGCTGCAGACAGCTATCTGCCCTCCCGGAGCCCGCACCACGTCGTGAGGGTAGGTTCCCACCGGTAGGGTTGCGATGACCTCGCGGGATCGAGTGTCCATCACGGTCACCGTGTCGGCCACGAAATTCGCGACGAAGAGAAGCCGGCCATCCTCACTGAGAGTGGGACGGTGAGCTCCCGCTCCGGCGGGGACCCGCGCCAAAAGCTCCTGGGTGGTCAAGTCGATGATCGCGACATCGTCATCCAAGGAACTGGCCACATAGGCGTAGCGGGCGTCGGCAGAAAAATCCATGTGACCGGCCCCAAAGCCGCAGCGAATCACAGTGAATCGGTCGGGATCCTGCGGCGGAATGAGATACAACTCACCTGAGGCGCAGGGGACGCAAATAAACCGCCCGTCCGGGGAAAAAATCGCTTCATGGGGAGCCTCACCCACACCCTGCGTAAAAATAACCCGATGGCGCTCGGCGTCCATGAGGTAGACGTCATTGGTCCGGGAGCAATCGATCACCGCATAGCGGCCGTCGGGGGAGAAGTTCGGCAGTTGTCCCCCTTTCCCGATCGGGATGGAGGCCAACTTGGTGTGTTTGCGGGCGTCCACAACCGCCACCTGGTCGGCGCCGGGACAACCGACATAGATCAGATGCCCCTCGGGATGGACCGCTAGATGGGAGGCGTTCCCGCCAACCACGATATCCCCGAGGACTTGGTTTCCCGTGCCGTCGATGAGCCAAAGCCGCTCCTCACGATCCGTCGCGCATACCGTGCCGTTGTCAGGTAGGATCGCCGGATGGTGTAAGCCAGTAACCGCGTTGAGAGGGGGATAAGAGGACTTGGTCGCGGTGATCCGCCAGGTGTCCACGTCGAGCTGCCTCCAGGAAAACTTTTGGCCTCCTTCCAGCAGAGAAACGCACAAGCCATACAAAGGCGCCGAGGCGAGGAACTCGACCGGCCTTTGGGATGGGATCTCGGCCAAAAACTTACGGGCTCCATTGGCCTGTTCGTGCCGCGGGAGGGCTCGCAGATCCTGTTGCAGCATGGGTGATGGCATGAGGGTCCTCCTAAAAGATCGTCTCAAAAAGGCTGCGCTCTTTACACCTCTATACCGAGCCGACACCCCGTGCAACCCCCTCGAGGGGGTTCACTGGCTTCGCCCTGCTACTCGGGAAGCAAAGCGGATGGGTCGCGAATGATTTTACCCGAGGTGGTTCGCGGCAGAGAATCGAGGATTTTGAGTTTCTGCGGGACCTTGAAATTGGCCAGGTTCGCGCGCAGAAAGCCAAGCAACTCTTTCTCCCTGAGTGTTTCACCGGGCCGCAGCACGACGGCCGCTCCGATGATGGCTCCCCGCTTCTCATCGGGTATCGGAAACACCACCACCTCCTGGACCTGAGGCTTCTCATAGAGCAAGTTCTCGATCTCGGCCGGATAGACATTGAACCCGCCCGTGATGATCAGGTCATCTTTTCTACCGAGGTGATAGTAGTAGCCGTCTTTGTCAACCCTTCCGATGTCTCCTGTATGGAGCCACCGGTCGCGAATACGCTCGGCGGTAGCTTCGGGCCTGCGGAAATAGCCCTTCATCACGTGGGGGCCGCGAGTAATGATTTCTCCTGTTTCGCCCACGGGAACTTCCTCCCCTTTGTCGTTGACAATCTTTATCTCAATGCCGCGGACGGCTCGGCCGATGCTGCCCATTTTTTCATCGGCATCTTCCAGAGGAACTACCGTGATCAGCGGTGAAGTTTCCGTTAGACCGTACCCCTGGATGACCTTGACATGAGGCTGGGCGGCCTTGAATGCCCGAAGGAGCGGCGGCGGAACGGACGCTCCCATCATGCCGACGACGCGCAGGCTTTGGGTGTCGTAATCCTTCAGCCTGGGAACACCGAGCAGAAGTTGAAAAAGGGTTGGAACACCGGGGAAGATCGTAATGCGGTGGCTCTGGATTGCTTCGAGCAAGGTGATCGGGTTGAATTGGTCGATAACGACCAGAGTGCAACCTTTGTCAACAGTCTCGTTGCACAGGATTGGGCCTACGATGTGGGACATGGGAAGGTTGCAGCCCCAGACAGACTCTGAGTTTATTTTCCATGCCTCCGCCGTGCACGGGGGAAACTGGGCCAAGTTGATGTAATTCAGGACTACGCCTTTGGGATCCCCCGTGGTGCCGGACGTGTAGAGGACCAACGCATCGTCCTCTGCGTTGAGTT
>Ga0156031_1118_pt1 | contig 17611 bp, 16 predicted proteins | sample RifCSPlowO2_02_FD_107685 | JGI IMG/M metagenome (GOLD analysis project Ga0156031, IMG submission 107685) | Deltaproteobacteria bacterium RIFCSPLOWO2_02_FULL_57_26
TGATCGACCGCTTCTACGAGTCGAAAAAACTCATCGTCCTGCCGCGCTATCAGGGGAGGCGGGGTCATCCGGTGATTTTCTCCGAGGCTCTGTTTGCCGAGCTTTTGCGCACGCCGCCCGAGGAAGGGGCGAAGGTGGTCGTCCGTGCCCATCGGAATGAGACGTTGGAGATCGAAACCGGGGAGGAAGGAGTGACTGTGGATATCGATACCGAGGATGAGTACCGGAAGTTCGTCAGGGGAAAAGAATGTCGAAGCTGAGGCTCACGCTGGCCTGCGGCTCCTACGATCTGCTCCGGTCATTGATCGAGGGAACGGTTGCGCCGCCCGGCATCGACCTCAATGTTCTTACGATGGCCTCTCCGGAAAGGCACGGCCGGATGCTGCGTCATGAGGAGTTCGATGTCTGCGAGCTATCCCTGGTGGCCTATCTGGTGGCCCGGGATCAGGGAAGGGGATTTACGGCGATTCCGGTTTTTCCTCATCGTCGCTTTCGCCACGGGTATATGGTCAAGCGAACCGGTTGCGGGATCGACAAGCCTGCGGACCTGAACGGCAAAAGAGTGGGCCTGGATACACTGCAAAACTCCGCGGGACTTTGGATGCGCGGGATCCTCCAGGATCACCACGGGGTGGATCTCAAGAGTATCGAATGGTGGTGCCAGCAAGAAGAAGATGTCCCGTTTGAGCCGGCCAAATGGATGCGGGTGCGCCGGGTGTCCGAGGGAAAGGATATCGACCGGATGCTGCTGGACGGTGAGCTGGAAGGAGCGCTCTACCCCGAGACGCTCCCCTCCATTCGCAGCGGCTCGCCAAAGGTGGCTTTAGTCTTTCCAAATCCGAAGGCGGCGGAGATCGAGTATTACAACAAGAGCGGCATTTTCCCCATCATGCACGCAGTGGTGATCAAAAATGATATCCTGGAGAAGCATCCGTGGGTGGCGGTCAACCTCCTCCAGGCATTTGAGCAAGCCAAAGAGGTTTGCTACGAGCGGATGAAAGATCCCCGCAACTTTGCCCTGGTGTGGGTAAAAGAGCTGATGCAGGAGCAGGCGGCCATCTTCGGCCCCGATCCCTGGCCGAGCGGCCTCGAAAGAAACCGCAAGGCTTTAGAAGCGGTCGTTCGCTACGAGCACGAGCAGGGAATGATCAAAGAGAAGCCCAAGATCGAGGATCTCTTCTTCCCGGCAAGTCTACAGGAGATTCAACATTATCTATGAGCTTGCTGCTGCGCTGGATTATCAACGCGTTAACCCTTCTACTGATCTCCCATCTGTTTCCTTCCGTTAAGGTCGCAGGCTTCGGAACCGCACTCATTACGGCCCTGATCCTCGGGCTTGTCAACGCCGTGATCCGACCGATTCTCATCCTCATTACGTTGCCCATCAACATCCTAACGCTAGGGCTTTTCACCTTCGTGATTAACGGGTTGCTCTTCTGGTTTGTCGCCTCATTCGTTAAAGGCTTCGATGTAGGCGGTTTTTGGTCCGCTTTCTGGGGCGCCCTGGCGTACAGCATCATCTCCTTCCTGCTAAGCATGCTTTTGGTTAGCGACTGAAGCCAATTCCTGAGTCCATTCTCAACCTGTTACCACGTTATGAACCGTGGTCTTTCCCGCAGGGACATTTTCTTGGACGACAAAGGTCGTGAGCGGTTTTTGGATTTTTTTTCCGACGTCTCCGCGAAATTGTGACACAGTCTCCCGTCGTGCCTAAAGGAATGTGGGATTAGGGCTAGTCGTAGTGGCAAGATAGATCGAATCAAGGTATCTTTCAAAAGACTGGGAGTCGGTAATTTGCCCATTTCATTTCATCCTCTAGTCCGGCGCTGGTTTACGCAGCAATTTGAAGCACCAACGCCGTCGCAGGAAGGCGGCTGGCGCCACATCTCACAGGGCCGAGCTACCTTGATTTCCGCCCCCACCGGGTCAGGCAAGACCTTGGCGGCCTTTCTCTGGTCGATTGACCGCCTGGTGCGCGCCGGTCTGGCGGGCGAACTAAGGGACGGCACACGGGTGGTCTACGTCTCGCCGCTCAAGGCGCTGGGAAATGACATCGAGAAGAACCTGAAGGAACCTCTGGCTGGGATCATGCGGCTGGCCCAAGCCGAGGGGCTCGCGCTTGCGGAGATCCGCCTCGCTGTGCGCTCCGGCGATACCCCTGCGCGGGCACGCCAACTGATGCTCCGCAAGCCGCCCCACATTCTGATCACCACCCCGGAGTCGCTCTACATCCTGCTCACAGCCGAGCGGAGCCGTGAGCTCCTGCGGCGCGCGGAGACCGTGATCGTCGACGAAATCCATGCGGTGGCGGGCCACAAGCGGGGCGCACACCTGGCGCTCTCGTTGGAACGGCTCGATGCCCTGGTGGAGCGCCCATTGCAGCGCATTGGCCTGAGCGCGACGCAAAGGCCCATCGAGGAGGTAGCGCGGCTCCTGGTCGGGACCGGAAGAATTCTCCCCGACGGGAGTCCGGACTGCGCCATCGTGGATGTCGGACACAGGCGCGCCTGGGAGTTATCCATCGATGTGCCTGACCAGGAGCTTGGACCGATCGCCCGGCAGGAGCTGTGGAGTGAAATTTACGAGCGCATCTCCGCGCAGGTGAGAGCGCACCGAGCTACGCTGGTCTTCGTCAATACGCGCAGGCTTGTCGAGCGCGTCGCCCATCAACTGACGGTTCGGCTGGGGGAAGGGAAGGTCGGAGCGCATCACGGGAGCCTCTCCCGCGCAACCCGCCTCAAAGTCGAAGAGGGATTGAAGTACGGCGACCTGCCCGTGGTCGTGGCCACGGCCTCCCTTGAGCTCGGCATCGACATCGGCCAGGTGGATCTGGTCTGTCATATCGGCTCGCCACGCACGTTGGCGATCTTGCTCCAGCGGGTGGGTCGCTCCGGGCACGGGCTGAAAACAGAGCCGAAGGGGATTCTCTACCCGTTAACCCGCGACGATCTGCTCCAGTGCATGGCCGCTATTCGCGCAGTGCGCGCTGGAGAATTGGACCGGCTCACTATCCCGGAAAAGCCCCTCGATGTCCTGGGGCAGCAGATGGTGGCGACGGTGGCGAGCATGACCCCGCCCGTCAAGGCAACGCGCGCCGGGACACGGGCAGACGCTTCCGGGATCGGGGAAGAGGAGCTTTTCTGCCTGGTGCGCAAGGCCTATCCGTACCGCGGGCTCACGGCGGAGGAGTTCGAACAGGTCCTGGAGATCCTCGCCGAAGGTATCGCCAGCCGCCGAGGACGGCGCAGCGCCTACCTGCATCGCGACCGTATTCACCGGCGTCTCAGAGCGCGGCGCGGGGCCCGCTTGGTCGCGATCACTAACGGCGGCGCCATTCCCGACACGGCAGATTACGACGTCATCGAGTCACCGGCGGAAACCTTCGTCGGCAAGGTCAACGAGGACTTCGCCATCGAGAGCCTTGCCGGAGACATTTTCCTTTTGGGTAATAGGTCCTGGCGCATCCGGCGGGTCTCTGCCGGAAAGGTCTGGGTGGAAGACGCCAAGGGGCTGCCTCCCAGCATCCCGTTTTGGCTGGGGGAGGCACCGGCGCGAACCCCGGAGCTTTCTACCGCTGTGTCGGCTTTGCGGCGCGACGTGGCCGAGCGGCTGCCCGACCTGGAAGCGGCGGCGCGGTGGTTGATCGAAGCGACCGGTTGTACGGCGGAGGGAGCCAAGCAGATCGTCTCTTACGTTCAGGAAACCCAACGGGTTCTCGGTTGCGTCCCGACCCAGGATACCGTGGTGGCCGAGCGCTTTTTCGATGAGGCCGGAGGAATGCAGCTCGTTCTCCACGCGCCCTTCGGCGCCCGGATCAACCGCGCCTGGGGGCTGGCGCTGAGAAAGCGCTTTTGCTTGAGCTTCGACCGGGAACTCCAAGCCGCGGCCACGGACGACGGGATCGTGATCTCGCTGGTCGAGCAGCATTCTTTTCCTCTAGGGGAGGTTTTTGCCCTGCTCCGTCCCTCGATCCTGGAGCGGGAGCTGACTCAGGCAACGCTTGCCTCCCCAATGTTCGTCAACCGCTGGCGCTGGAACACCTCGCGCGCGCTCGCAGTGTTGCGTCACAGCGGCGGAAAAAAGGTGCCGGTGGCCATCCAACGCATGCGGGCCGAGGACCTCCTTGCTGCCGTTTTCCCCGAGCAGGTGATGTGCCAGGACAACCGCATGGGTCCTGTGACCCTGCCGGATCATCCGCTGGTCAACGAGACGATGAAGGACTGCCTGCACGAGGCGATGGATCTCGACGGGCTCAAGGAACTCCTGATCAAAATCGAGCGCGACGAGCTGCGCACCTTGGCCGTGGATACCCCCGCGCCTTCGCCCATGGCGCATGAGATTCTCAACGCCAATCCCTACGCCTTTTTGGACGACGCTCCTCTGGAAGAAAGGCGGGCCAGGGCGGTGGCCCTCAGGCGCACTGACCGCGACCTAAGCCTGGGCATCGGAGCGTTAAGTCCAGCGGCGATCGAAGAAGTGCGGACCCAGGCCTGGCCGGACATCCGCGATCCTGACGAGCTCCATGACTTTCTGCTCAGCGTGGGCCTTCTGCCCCTGGAAGCAGCGGAAGCCTGGAGGGAATTGGCTGAGGAGCTGATCCTGGCCGGGAGGGCGACTGTGGCTCGTTGGGTGGGGGGCCAGCCCAGCGCTGAGCGGCGCGGCTACCTCGCCGCAGAGCGGCTCGCATGGGTTCGAGCGCTCCTTGCTGAGCTATCGGTTGAGCCGGAGATCGAAGCGCTTTCCGGCGGGCTTCATCCCGTGGTCTCGGAAGACGAAGCTCTGCGCCGGATCGTGCATGGCTGGCTGGATGTGCTGGGACCGACGACGATCTCTGATCTCGCGCAAAAAGTCGGGCTATCCGTGGAGCAAGTACGGCGCGCGCTGGCGGCTCTGGAGGCGGCCGGTATCGTGCTCAGGGGCAATTTTACGCCTGGCCGGCAGGCCGCGGCCGAGGTCGAATGGTTCGACGGGCTCACCATGAGGGAACCCGAATGGTGCGAGCGGGGGCTGCTAGCCCGCATTCATCGTTTGACGCTGGGGCAGCTTCGTCGGGAAATCGAGCCAGTCAGCGCCGCGGACTTTATCCGGTTTCTCCTTTCCTGGCAGCATGTGCAGGCTTCGACGCGGCTTCGCGGGCGGGAGGGAGTCCTGGGAGTTATCCGCCAGTTGCAGGGCTTAGAGCTGCTGGCGCCCGCCTGGGAGCGACACGTTTTGCCCTCGCGGATCGCGGATTATGACCCATCGCACCTCGAGGAACTTTGCCTCGGGGGCGTCGTTGCGTGGGGGAGACTCCCAACGGAAACGGGTGTTGCGATGGGTGACGAAAAAGCCGAGCGCCGCCGACCGAGGCAAAGAAGGGTGCGGGTGCCCGCGCGCGTTGCCCCGATCGCATTTCTCCTCCGCGATGACCTGGCGTATTGGCTCCCGCCTGAAAGCGCGCGCTGGGAAAAGATCACGGAGCTTTCAGCCGCGGCTCGAGATGTAGCGCGCTACCTGGAGGAACGCGGCGCGTCGTTCTTAGCAGAGATCGCGCGTGCGACGGGCCTGCTCAAGGGCAAGACAGAAGAGACCTTATGGGAGCTTGTGGCCCATGGAGTGGTCACCGGCGATGGCATCGCCGGGCTGCGCCTGCTGCTGACGCCGGAAGTTAAGAGACTGGGCCGAAGAGGCCGTCTGAAGCTCATCTCCGGTGCCCGGGGGCCAGAGCGTTTGATGCCGCTCGGGCGCTGGTCCCTGTGGCAGCCGGACGCGCAATGGGAGAGCGCGATGATTCCGGAAAAAGTCGCTGAGTTCGCGGCGCTCCAGCTTCTGCGGCGCTACGGCGTCGTGTGGCGCGAACTCTTGGCGCGCGAGACGGCGCGGCCGCGATGGCGGACCTTGTTGGAGGTTTACCGCCGGCTCGAGGCGCAAGGTGAGATCCGCGGGGGGCGGTTCGTCAGCGGGTTCGCCGGCGAGCAGTTCGCTCTTCCGGAGGCGGTGGATCATGTGCGCGCGGTGCGCCGCTCGCCCGTGGATCCAGTGCCCGTGATCGTTTCCTCAGCCGATCCCTTGAATCTCGTCGGCGTCCTCACACCGGGACCGCGAATCTCACCCTACTCCAATCAGGTGATCGCCTATCGCGGTGGAGTGCCGGTGGAGGCCGGCCCCCTCGGTGAGGTTTTGAGCCGGCTTCAGCAGCCGCTCGCCGCGCCGGAAGATTGAGGAAGCCATGGACAAAAACTTGCGGAGCGTCCCGGGCCCGGTCTGGAATACTTGACACTTCCTTCGGCTTTCGTTTACATGTTGCCTCAACTCTGGGTGACTGCCGATGCGGTAGCGTGAGGTAGGTGTCCTTGATTCTAGTGGATGATCGTTGAACGAGCAGGTTTCACTGCTGCTCCATGCTTCGACAGGCTCAGCACTTCGAAGATATGGTGAGCGTCAGTCGAACCACAGACTTTTTCAAGAGGTGAAAAGATGAAACGGAGCCAAGTCGTCGGAATGCCCACTCCGAGAGTAGAAGGGGAAGAGAAAGTCTCCGGGCAAGCCGGCTACACGGCGGACAGGACGCTGCCCGGCATGCTCTGGGTCAAGGTCCTGAGGAGCCCGATTCCTCATGGACGTATCAAGCGGATCGATACCCGCAGGGCTGCGGAGCTGCCCGGTGTCAAAGTGGTCCTGACCGGGCGAGACGTCAAAGGCGCCAAGATTGGGAAGAAGATCGTGGATATGCCGATCCTGGCTGATGAGGTTGTGCGATTCATCGGCGAGAAGGTGGCTGCGATAGCGGCGGAGAGCGAAGACAGCGCCGAACAGGCGCTGGACCTGATCGAAGTGGAATACGAGGACTTACCGTCCGTCTCCGATCCTTTGGAAGCCATGAAGCCGTCTGCCCCACTCCTACATCCCGATCTGCCCAGTTACAGCGGTCTCCTTCACGAGATCAAAGAACCGAGCAATGTCTTCGTCCATCTCGAGTGGAAAAAGGGGGACATCGAGCAGGGCTTCAGGCAGTCGGACGTGATTGTCGAGAATACTTTTCGGACATCCATGGCCCACCAGTGTTACATCGAGCCCCATGTCTGTCTCGTGAAGGTCAACCCGGACGGGGGAGCGGAAATATGGGCTTCGACCAAGAGCCCCTTCGCCTTGCGCGAGCAGGTCGGCACGGCCTTGAAGGTTTCCCCGCAAAAGCTGGTCGTCCACCCCAGTTATGTCGGCGGCGATTTCGGCGGGAAAGGCGATAGTAACGACATCGCATTGTGCTATGTGCTGTCGCAGAAGAGCGGCCATCCGGTAAAACTGCTGCTGGATTACAACGAGGAGTTTGTCGCAGGCAACCCGCGCCATGCGGCGGTCGTAACGATCAAGACGGGGGTTAAAAAAACCGGCCGGATGGTTGCCCAACAATTTCGGTACGTCTTCGATAGCGGGGCTTATGGTTCGTACCGCCCGCAAGGCTTTCTCGTCGGTGCCCATGAAAGCGCGGGGCCCTATAGAATTCCCAACGTGCTCATTGAAGAAAACTACGTCTACACGAATAAAGTCCCGTGCGGCTACATGCGAGCGCCGGGCCACGCGCAAGGCGTGTTCGCAAACGAAAGCCAGATGGATCTCGTTGCCAGGGAACTCGGCCTGGAGCCAGCGGAATTCCGTAAAATCAATTTCATGCATGATGGCGAGGAATCGCCGCTGGGGCACATGATCTCGCACGTGGGGGTCGAAGAAGCCCTGAACAAGGCTCTTGAAGTTTCCGGGTACCACGGGCGGAAGCCCAAGAACGTGGGGCGTGGCTTGGCGGTGGCTCAATGGGTTTCGAAGGGGGGTGAATCCTACGCGTTCGTCAGGATCGACAAAGACGGGAACGTTACGCTTTCCTCTGCCGTCATGGATGTCGGTCCCGGAGCGTATACGATCATGCGGCAGATCGTGGCGGAGGAGCTAAAAGTTCCGATAGATTCGGTGCGAGTACAAGCGCTCGATACTTCGAAGGTCGTGAAGGACACCGGAGTCCGGGGCAGCAGCAGCACCCGGGTGCACGGCAGCGCGGCCTACGAAGCCGCCAAAAAGGCGAGGGAGGAAATCCTCAAGGCCGCCAGCGAGCTCACCGAGGTTCCGCCCGACCAGTTCATCCTTCAGAGCGGCGGGGTCACCCACGCCAGAGCGCAGAAAAAGATGTCCTTTGCCGAGATCGTCCGGGCCAAAGGGGAGCCGATCGTGGCCGAAGGACATTACAACAACATGATGGACGGTCCTGAATCGTCCACGGTAACGCAGGTGGCGGAGGTGGAAGTGGACCCGGAGACGGGAGCGATCCAGGTCCGGCAGATTATTTCGGCTCACGACACTGGCGCTATCCTCAACCCGATGACCCACCAGGGGCAAATCGATGGCGCGGTGGTCATGGGAATGGGATATGGCAAGATGGAAGAACTCCGCGCCGATGAAAGCGGCAAGATCGTGACGGCGAATTTCGGCGACTACAAAATCCCCACGATCCGGGATATTCCCGTGCTCAAGACGGTTGTGATGCAATCCAATACCGGGAGCGGCCCCTATAACAGCATGAGCATCGGGGAAACGGCGATCATGCCCACCGCCGCTGCGATCGCGAATGCCGTTCATGACGCCGTCGGCGTGAGGATCAAATCGCTTCCGATCACGGCAGAAAAGGTGCTCGAGGCGCTTAAATCGCGCTGAAGGCGCTGGCTAGCCGCGCAGATTATGGGAGATCTATGAACCGACTCGACGGGCGTGTGGCCATCATCACGGGCGCCGGACAGGGAATAGGGAAGGCCATTGCCCTGGGGATGGCCCGAGAGGGAGCCGCGGTGGTCATCGCGGAGATTAACGGCGGCAACGCGCAAGAAGTGCAAAGCGAATTGCAGGAAAGCGGGCAAAGGGCCCTTGCCGTTCCTACGGATGTCTCCCGCGAGGAATCCGTGTTGGCTATGGTGGAACGGTGCTTAAAAGAGTTTGGCCGGATCGATATCCTGGTCAACAACGCGGGCATTTATCCGGTTTCTCCGGTTGAAGAGATGGCGGAGGAGGAGTGGAACCGTGTCATCGGAACTAATCTGATCGGGACCTTTTTGTGTTCTAAAGCGGTCGTTCCAAGATTATTGGAGCAACGCTGGGGGAGAATCATCAATATGACCTCGGGACGGGCGTTCCAGGGAGCCAAAGACGGCGCCCATTACGCCGCGTCCAAAGCCGGAATCATCGGCTTTACGAAGGCGCTGGCCCTGGAGCTTGCCCTGTGTGGCGTTACGGTCAATGCGATCTGCCCGGGAGTGACGGACACGGCTCAACCCCGCGGGCATCGAACGGAAGAAGAGCTGTATGGGATGGCGGCCAGAATTCCACTCGGTCGTATCGGCCAGGTAGATGACCTTGTAGGACCAGCTATCTTTCTGGCCAGTGATGCGGCCGGGTTCGTCACGGGCCAAACCGTGCTGGTCAACGGCGGGGCCATCATGTGGTGAGGGCAATTATGAGCTCAGCGGACAAGAAAGTTGCAGTGGTTTCGGGTGGGGCAGGAGGGATCGGGGCAGCCGTGGTGTCACGTCTGGCCCAAGCGGATTTTATCCCGATTATCCTGGATAAAGATGAAGCCGCGGGCCGGGAAGTTTTGGCCGAGCTCGGGCGCCAGGAGGGACGAGGATTGTGCATCGCGCTCGATGCTACTAAAAAAAGCGATGTTCAGCGTGCGTTCGACAGAGTCCTTGCGGATTATCGTCGCGTCGATGTCCTCGTGAACCTCGCCGGAGGGGCCCTTTACGCCAAGCTGATTCAGGATTTCGCGCTCCGCGAATGGCGTGAGATCATCGACGTCAATCTGAAATCGACGTTTCTCTGCTGCCAGGCTGTTTTTCCGATCATGAAAGCCCAGCGGCAAGGAGCGATCATCAACACCGCCTCGAACTACGCGGTCACCGGAAGCGCATCGCGCACCGCCTATTCCGCCGCGAAGGCGGGAATCATCGCCTTTACGAAGTCCCTTGCCGCTGAGCTGGCTCCCTATGGAGTGCGCGCCAACGTCATCGCGCCGGGTCGCACGGCCACGCCACGCGTGATGGGCAATTACGATGCCGCGGGATGGGCAGCCGCCAGCAGCCAGATTCCCATGGGGAGGACGGCCGAGCCCGCTGAGATCGCCGAAGGAGTCGCCTTTCTGGCCGGCGACGAGAGCCTTTACATGACCGGACAGACCCTCCACGTCAACGGCGGAATGGTCATGCCGTAAGTTGGCGGCTAGGCGCCAAAAGCTCCTGCCCGAGCGTGTGATCGGAATAGGTGGCAGGGAGCTGGGAAATTCTTGACAGCCCCGTGCGCGGGGCATATAGAGGGCGAAAGGCCTCGCGCGAGGAGGTGGTTGTGGCACGGTCCAGCGTTTCGGCCCTTGAAGAAACTCCTCTGGCTAAAATCCGCGTCGACCAGGTGGGCAGCCTGCTTCGCCCGCAGGAGTTAAAAGACGTCTATGCCTGGCACGGCTCAGGGCGGGCGAGCGACGAAGAGCTGCGCCAAGCGCAGGATGAAGCTATCCGGCAGGTTATCGCGCGGCAGGAGGTTCACGGTCTGCCGGTGCTGACCGACGGGGAATACCGCCGACTCAATTTTCAGGACAGCTTCGCCGAGTCGGTCACGGGCTTTCTTCCGGGCAAGCAGACGCTTCAGTTCCATGAGCAGCGTGCCACGGGCGGAAAACCTCTGACTCGCTGGGACCCCGACAATCCCAGCCAGGGAGAACCCGCGTTGGGGTATTGGAGACCTCTGGTGGAACGCGTCCGCCTGGCGCGCAATCTTCCGCTGGAAGAATTTCGCTTTTCTCAGCCTCTGACCTCTTCTCCGATAAAGATTACGCTTCTCAGTCCCGATCGGCTATGCGAGGAGTTTGACCGTCAAAACACGGGCGGTGTTTACAGTGATGTCGAGGAGTTTTTAGCGGATGTCATTTCCGTTGAGCGCCAGATCGTGACTGAGCTGGCGCAGGCCGGCTGTCGGTACGTCCAGATCGACGCGCCCAGTTATACTTCCTACGTTGATTCGCGATCTCTTGAGCGGATGCGCTCGCGGGGACAGGAGCCGCTGAGGCGGATGGAGCGCTCCATAAACGCGGACAACGCGGTGATCGCCGGGTTCCCGGGCGTTACCTTCGGCATCCACCTCTGCCGGGGCAATCAGCGCAGCATGTGGCATCGCGAGGGGGGCTACGACGCCATTGCCGAGAGGCTTTTTAACGGACTCAAACATCAGCGTCTCCTCTTGGAGTACGACTCGGAAAGGGCAGGGGGCTTTGATCCGTTGAGACTCGTCCCGGGCGATAAGGTGGTTGTCCTTGGCCTTGTGAGCAGCAAGATCGCCCGGGTAGAGAACCCGGGTGAGCTGCGGCGCCGGATCGAAGAGGCGAGCCGCTATCTGTCTTTAGACCGGCTGGCGCTGAGTCCGCAGTGTGGCTTCGCCTCGAACATTCTCGGAAATCTGCTCGGCGAAAAAGACCAGTGGAGAAAGTTCGACGTTATCCGAGAGGTCGCCTCAGAGATTTGGAAATAGACCGAGCCGGCAGCGGCGGCGCTTCACCTGAGTCGACGAGTTTCGGGCCTAGCCCGCGCGGTCCAGGAGCGAAAAGATCGCCTTGAGATTCTGGAGCCGTGGGACATTGTCCGATGCCGATCTGCCGCTGCGGTCCAGCAGGACACCCGTCAGCCCGGCGGCGCTCGCCCCTGCAGCGTCTTTGTCCGGGCTGTCGCCAATATGCATAGCCTCCTCGGCTTTAAGCCGGTGGGTCTCTAACGCCCGGTGGAATATTTCCCGCGCGGGTTTGGCACGTCCCGCATGGCTCGAAATCACGATAGAATCGAAGCAGGGGGCTATGCCCAGACCCTCGAGGATGCCAAAAAGGCGGGAATCGAAATTCGAGATCACGGCCAGGATCAAATCCCGCTCCCGCAAAGCCACCAGGGTTTCTTTGATCTCGGGATACAGGGACCAGGAATCGGCTCGGCTGAAATATTCAAAGAGTTCCGAGAAGTAATCTTCGAAGCCGTCAAAGCGTCCGTAGGGTTCGAAGATTCTCCGCACCAGATCCTTCCACCATTGGCGCTCCCATTCCTGGATCCTGTCGGGCTGTGCTCCCGGGAAGGCCAAGGGGGGCGACGAGGCAAAGCAGCGGCGGAACCGCTCGGTGAGCTGCCCGGGCAAAACTTCCATCCCGAATCTTTGCGCCACCCGGGCATAGCTTTCCCCGACGGGTCTAGTGGTCTTGATCAGCGTTCCTGCGGCGTCGAAAAAGATCGCTTTGAAAACCATGACTCTCAGGGAACAGGCGCCAGGCAAACAATTGCGAAATTCGAATTTCGAAATTCGAAATAAAAACGTCTATCGCCTTCCGTGTTGTACTTGATTATTGAAACAATTCTATCATCTATTATAATGTGTAGATATGCAACGAAAAGATGCCCTTGTGGTCATCGATGTGCAAAACGACTTTTGTTCAGGCGGGTCTCTGGCCGTGACGGATGGAGACAAAGTGGTCCCGGTCTTGAACCGTTACATCGAGCGGTTCAAAGCTGCCAATCTTCCGATCCTGGCTACCCGCGACTGGCATCCCGAAAAGACCTCTCATTTCAAGGTCTATGGGGGCGTCTGGCCCGTCCATTGCGTCCAAGGGACCAAGGGAGCTGAGTTTCACCCGGACTTGCGACTCCCGTCCGAAGCCGTCATTGTATCCGCGGGCATGGGCGCAGACGAGGACGGCTATTCGGGGTTTCAAGGTCGGAACCACCGGGGAGTCAAGCTTTCCGATCTTTTACGTGGGATGGGAGTGGAACGGATATTCGTGGGCGGCCTGGCTACGGATTATTGTGTGAAGCATACTGTCCTCGATGGGCTCAAAGAAGGCTTTAAAGTAGTTCTGCTAGAGGACGCCATCCGCGGCGTGGATCTCCAGCCCGGGGATTCCGAGCGGGCCATCGCGGAGATGGTCCGGGCCGGGGCCGAGAGAAGCCGGGAAACTTGAAAGCTGACAGAAAGGAGCATCGTGAGCGCAGAGAACCATTTTGCCGGAGAGGTTGAGACCGCGGAGCGGGCAGCCCGCGCAGCGGGCGAAATCATCATGGGGCTTTACGGCAAGGACTATCACATTCGGGAGAAGGGGAAGGGCAATCCCGTCACGACTGCGGACCTGGAGGCCAATCGCAAGCTCCAGGACATTATTTTGGATCGTTTCCCCGGGGATGGATGGCTCTCCGAAGAGGATCACGACAATTTGAAAAGGCTCAAAGCGGCGCGCGTTTGGGTGATCGACCCGATCGACGGGACCAAGGAGTTCATCGCGGGGATTCCCCAGTTCGCGGTTTCGGTCGGCTTGGTGGTATCGGGTCGTCCGATGCTGGGGGTGGTCTATAACCCGGTGGAAAAAGAGCTCTATCGAGCGGTAAAAGGCGGCGGGGCTCTTCTGAACGGCGATCCGATCCATGTTTCGCTACGGGCGGAAGTCAAGGGAGCTTTGCTCTTGGTCAGCCGTTCTGAGCCGCGGCGAAAATTTGCGCGCTTTGTCGAGACCTGCGATTTGGAGCCGGTAGGGAGCATCGCTTACCGGTTGGCTAAGGTCGCAGGGGGTAAGGGAGATGGAACCCTCACATTCCGTTCGCTTCACGAGTGGGATGTCTGCGCCGGGGTGCTGATCGTGGAAGAGGCTGGTGGGGTGGTACTGGATGGCGCTGGAAAAGCGCTGATCTTTAATCGGCCCGAGACGGTCTATCATGGAATCGTCGCCTCGAATGAGGTCCTGGCCCACACCCTTCAGGGGATGCTGGCGAAAGCCTTGTCCGAGACAGGGTGATTTTGGTCTCGGAGTTGGTTGTTTAGACAATTTTGGGTGCGAGATGGCACGCTGTATCTACTGTGGGAGTCGAGGGGGCTTTTGGTCGGAGATATGCGCGGACTGTAAAAAGCTTCTGGCCCGGGTAAAGGAGTTACGGGGACGAGTGGGATATGGGGAGTTTTTGGACGGGCTGGAAGCGACTGGCGTAGTCAAAGGGAAGATCAAGACCTTTCTCCAGGCCGACCCGGACGGCAAGGGCAGCATCCAGGACCAGGTGACAGCGGAAATGGCCAGTGAGCTCATGAAAGTTATGGGGTTAAAAGGAAATCAGAGCCCGCAGGATGTGAAGCGCATCCGTAAGATGGTGGAAAAGCAATCGAGATAAACCCCGTCGCTTCCGTGGACGTGGCATGGTCTTTACCTTCTATGTTTCCCTGCTGTTCCTTTCCCTTTACATTCTCGGGTTGGCGCTTAGACGGATTTTTTTTCTACGGGACAGGGCCCGCATGGAACAGGGGGACCGGCCCGGCGGACGGGTCATCGCCCGGGCGGACGAGATGGGGCCCGGGTCGGTGCGAAAGTTTTGGCTGATTTGCGAGAAAAATCGGGTCAATGGATTTCTCATCAATCACCAGGGAAACTTTCACGCCTATGTGAATCGATGCCGTCACATGGAGACCCCTCTGGATTTTGTTCGGTATCAGTTTTTCACCGAAGACGGGCGTCACCTTATCTGCCTCACCCATGGCGCGATCTATGATCCGAGTTCGGGCCTCTGTGTGGAGGGGCCTTGTAAGGGGCTTTCCCTCTATCGCCTTCCCGTGCTTATCGATCAGGGGGAAGTTTTGGTGGCGTGCCCCTCGGGAGACCTCTCTCACCTCTCCGATTGAGGGGACAGGTCATGGAGCGGGGTGGGAAGAAAAGACCGCGCCGGGGCAAAGTGGTCGCCCGCGCCAACGAGCTCTCGCACGGGATGACCAAGAAGTTTTGGCTTCGGTGTCAGGGACGTACCGTCGAAGGCTTGTTGGTGAGCTACGAAAGGAACCTCTGTGCCTACGTGAACCGTTGTCGCCATCTCTCGCTGTCGTTGGATTGGGTGGATAACCATTTTTTTAGCGAGGATAAGCGCTATATCATCTGTGCCAACCACGGGGCCACGTACGAGCCGACGACGGGGGAGTGTGTTTGGGGACCCTGCCATGGGGCTTTCCTCCAGGCCGTACCTCTTAAAATCAGCGGAGAGAAGATACTCGCCTTCTGTCCGGAGCCGGAGGAGATGGAGTCTTTATGAAGGGAGGGTGAACAGGTGAATTGCCTTTTTTGCGGAATCGTCAAAGGCGAGGTCAAGGGGAGTATGGTCTACCAGGACAGTTCCGTCGTCGCCTTCAAAGATATTAACCCTAAGGCCCCGGTTCATATCCTGATCGTTCCGCGCAAGCACATCGCCACCCTCCTGGATTTGGAGCCGGGAGACAGAGAGCTCGTCGGCGATGTTTTTGCCGCGGCTTCCCAGGTCGCTCGTGACCAAGGGATCGCTGAGAATGGGTTCCGCGTTGTCGCCAATTGCGGGCCCGGCGCGGGACAGAGCGTCTATCACATTCACTTTCATCTTTTGGGTGGCCGGCACTTTAGCTGGCCTCCGGGATGATAAAGGAAGGATTGAGGGATAAAGGGTTGAAGGGTTAAAGGGTAAAACGATTTGAGCGGCTTAAACAGTTCAAACCGTTCAACGGGCATGAGGTGAACTATGGCGACAATTGAATGGCGCAGCCCAGCCAGTGAGATGGCGGTCCGACAGTTCGATATTGCTGCGGAGAGGCTCAACCTCGATAAGAATGTAGCCGGCAGGCTCAGAAGGCCGGATCGCGCCTTGATCGTCAGCGTGCCAACGCGCATGGATGACGGCAGCGTACATGTCTTTACCGGGTATCGGGTCCAGCATAACGATGTGCTGGGACCCTTCAAGGGGGGGATACGCTATCACCCCGATGTCAATTTGGGAGAGGTCGGCGCCCTGGCCATGTGGATGACTTGGAAATGCTCCCTGGTGGGCTTGCCCTTAGGGGGAGGAAAGGGGGGGATCGCCTGCGACCCCAAGAAGCTTTCACGCAATGAGCTGCAGGGGATGACGCGGCGCTATACGGCCGAAATCTTGAACTTCATCGGACCCGAGGTCGATATTCCGGCCCCCGATATGGGGACCAACGAACAGGTAATGGCGTGGGTTATGGATACCTACAGCCAGCACAAGGGTTACGCGGTGCCGGGAGTGGTCACGGGAAAGCCCGTCGATATCGGCGGCTCGCTCGGCCGTCGGGAGGCCACGGGCAGGGGCGTAGTCTACATGATCATGGAGGCGGCCAAACATCTCGAGTTGGATCTGGCCAAATGCAGCGCCGTGGTGCAGGGCTTCGGCAATGTGGGGCTTGTGACCGCCAGAGAGCTTGCCGCCCTCGGGGTAAAAGTGGTTGGCGCGAGCGATACCTCCGGTGCTGTGTGGAACGCAAAGGGCCTGCCGATGGCTGAGTTCGTTCTTTATAAGGACAAAAATAAGCGCGTGCAGGGGTTTCCGGGAGCGGAGAGCGTTCCCGGAGCGGAGCTCTTAGAGCTAAAATGCGACATTTTGATTCCGGCGGCCGGCGAGATGCAGATCACGGGAGAGAATGCCGCCGGGCTAAAATGCAAAATCCTAGCCGAGGGGGCTAACGGACCCACGACTCCCGAGGCCGATCAAATCCTCAAAGAAAAAGGTATCTTCATCATCCCCGACATCCTGGCCAACGCGGGTGGAGTCATCGTTTCCTATTTTGAATGGGTGCAGGATTTACAAAACTTTTTCTGGACCGAAGATGAAATCAGAAATAGGCTCAGGGAGATTTTAAACCGGGCCTTTCATGAGGTCATCGGTGTGAGTCGAAGAGAGAAGGTCGACATGCGGGTGGCGGCGTTGATGATTGGAGTGAAGCGCGTCGCGCGCGCCATGTTGTGGCGCGGCCTGTACGCTTAGAAGCAGCGAATAGCGAATAGTAAATGGTGAATAGAAGGAGGGTGGGGTTGAGGTACCATTAGCTATTTGCTATTTACTATTTACTGTTATGATTAACGCAACACAACTCAGGCCAGGGATGATCATCATCTACGAGGGGGATCTCTACCGGGTGGCCTCCGTCAAGCACCTCACTCCCGGCAACAAACGGGGCTTTATGCAAACGAAGCTAAAGAATCTCCGGACCGGTTTGGGAACCGAAAACAAGTTCAGGTCGGAGGACCGGGTTGAGAGGGCCACGTTGGAGACCCGCTCGATGCAATACCTCTACGAGGATGGGGATCTGCACACTTTTATGGATACCGAGAGCTACGAACAGACTTCGCTGCCCGCTGAGGACGTTGGGGAAATCCTGTCTTTTCTACTTCCCGACCATATCGTGCAGATCGAGTTTTTCGATGGAAAGCCCGTAGGGATTAGCCCTCCACCCTCCGTCGATCTCGAGGTTGTAGAGACCGAGCCGAGCATGAAGGGGGCCACGGCGAGCGCCTCTTACAAACCAGCCAAACTGGAAACCGGGATCACGATTCATGTGCCGCCCTTTGTTCAGGTGGGGGATCGGGTCCGGGTGGATCCTTCGGAAGGGAAATATCTGGAGCGGGTGAAGTAGCTTTAAGCGAAGCCGGCAGGCAGGCTACGGGAGGCAGTTTTGTTTTCGGCCTACTGCGAGCTGCTTACGATCTGCTCCCACACCTCCCGCACGCGCTTCTTGAGGGCTTCCAGACTGCCGCTGTTTTCGATGATGATGTCTGCCAGGCGTC
>Ga0156031_1132_pt1 | contig 16401 bp, 18 predicted proteins | sample RifCSPlowO2_02_FD_107685 | JGI IMG/M metagenome (GOLD analysis project Ga0156031, IMG submission 107685) | Deltaproteobacteria bacterium RIFCSPLOWO2_02_FULL_57_26
GATTGAAAAAATTCATTTCGGTACTGCAGGCTACGCGTACTTAGTAGACGAGCATGGAAATCTAATCGCCCATAAAGACCCCCTGCTGGTATTAAAAAAAATGAACCTCCGAGAACTTGATGGAGTCCAGAAATTTTTGCGCAATCCTACGCGTTCAGATCCCAGTCCTGCGCACAAGGGGCGAGGATTAATGGATAGGCCTGTGTTATCCACATACGCGCCGGTCCCTGAGTTGGGCTGGGCAGTTATCTTGGAGGAGCCTCTCGATGCCGCGTTAGCCAATGTGGAAACATTGAAGCGCTATGCGCTGGTGCTCCTGGCAATAGGCCTGTTCGTCGGAGCCGCTGTTATTGCTTGGGTCAGTAGCAAGATGACAGGGCCGATTCGGGAACTTCATGAGGGGGCTAAAATAATCGGGAGTGGGAATCTTGACTATCGGGTCAACATCGAGACAGGAGATGAAATCGAGTGGCTAGGACAGGAATTCAACAAGATGGCGGCAGAACTCGATGTCTCTTATGCCACCTTAGAACAAAAGGTGAAGGACAAAACCGGTGAGTTAGAGAAAGCCAACTCGCAGCTTCAACAGGCAAACTGCAGTCTGTTAATGGCCAACAAGACCAAGGATGAGTTTCTCGGCGTCATGTCCCACGAGCTACGCACACCCCTCAACGTGATAATGGGTTATACGGGCATGATGAAGGATGGCATGTTAGGGGAGGTCAACCCGAAACAGGAGGAGGCCCTCCAGAAAGTCGTAAACCGATCTGAAGATCTCTTGAGAATGATCACCGAGATCATGCAGGCAACGAGTATCGAGGCAGGGGCAGTCAAGGTGGAGAGCCGCGACGTGAACCTAGTGAGCTTTCTGGACGATCTCAGATCCAGCTATGAGCTTCCCTTAGGTCAATTGAATAAAGATCTTACCTTCAAGTGGGACTATTCCCCAGATATTCCGACCATCAGAACTGACCGTGAGAAGCTAAAACACACGCTTCAGAATCTCATTAATAATGCTGTTAAATTTACCGACAGGGGCTATGTGAGCATATCGGCCCGTTATGTTCCCGAAACTAAAGTCGTGAAGTTCAAGGTTGCAGACACGGGGATAGGAATTCAAGAGGAGATGCTTCCCTCGATCTTTGAGATTTTCCGTCAGGTTGACAGCTCGGAGACCAGAAACCATGGCGGAGTTGGGATAGGCCTTTATATCGTCAAAAAATACACCGAGATACTTGGAGGAAATATCCAGGTAGAAAGCGAGGTTGGAAAAGGATCCGTCTTTAGTGTAACGATACCCGGCTGATGCTAGTCTGACAACTTTACCCCTTCGGGCCAGAGAACCAAACCGACGGTCTCCCCAAATTTTTCTTGCATGAACAAACAAAAAACGCCTAGTTGGTAACAAATCCAGCCAGGCCATAGTACTGCAGTATGAGGAGAAGCTAAACGGGGGCTTGAAATCCTTAAATACCTACATCAACTCCAAGGCGGCGCAACTGACCAGCTTTGCCTGGAAGCCGAGCCCGATTTGACATAAGACCACCTTATCGGATACTCTGCCCTCAACTCAGCGGTCCGAATCGGCTCGCTCCCTTTGGGTCGCTCACTTAAGACTACGACAGGGCCAGCCAGAAAGCAGCCGCAGGGGAGAATCCGGTTCTTCGAGCTTGCAGGGAAAAAGCAATTTCCTGTCACTTCCTATCACCTCACTTTCACTTTTATGACTAAGATTCCCATGCTCGATCTCAAGGCGCAGTACCAAACAATCCGTAGCGAGGTGCTCCAGGCCATCGAGGAAGTCCTGGAATCGCAGCAATTCATCTTGGGGCCGGTGGTGGAGCGGTTTGAGGAACGGGTGGCATCATACCTTCAAGGCGGCGCGGCCGTCGGCGTGGCTTCCGGAAGCGATGCCCTACTGCTCTCTCTGATGGCTCTTGGCATCGGGGCGGGCGACGCGGTCCTCGTGCCCCCGTTTACCTTTTTCTCCACCGTCTCTTCGATCACGCGCCTCGGAGCCACACCGATCTTCATCGACATCGATCCGCAAACCTTCCTGATGGATCCCCAAGCGGTAGAGGCCTTTCTCGAAGAGCGCGCCCAACCTCATCCCCAGGGAGATGGGCTTATGGACTCGAAGAGCCAGTGCCGGATTCGGGCCCTCCTGCCTGTTCACCTCTTCGGGCAATGTTGTGCCATGGTCGGACTCCTCTCTCTCTCCCGCAAGCACCAGCTTTACATCGTGGAGGACGTCGCCCAGGCCTTTGGCGCCCGCACGCTGGTCTCCCCGGGCGTCTCCCGGGCCGCGGGGACCGTAGGAGACCTGGGATGCTTTTCCTTTTTTCCCACCAAAAACCTCGGCGGCATGGGCGACGGAGGGCTCGTCGTCACCAATCGAAGCGACCTGGCGGATAAGGTGCGCATGCTCCGAGTCCACGGTGCAAACCACAAATACCACCACCTGGAAATCGGCCTCAACTCTCGCTTGGACGCGCTCCAGGCCGCCGTGCTCTTCGTCAAGCTGCGTTACGTAGATCAATGGCGCGAGGAAAGAATCGAGAGGGCGCGAATATACGAGACCCTTTTTCTTTCCTCAGGGCTCGTGGGAGAGGAGATCCTCAGCCTGCCCAACTCGGGCGATGCCCAATCCCATGTTTTTAACCAATATGTGATCCGCGCCCGGCGACGCGACCAGCTCAAGGAATATTTGGCCAAGCAGGGGATCAAAGCCGAGGTCCATTACCCTGTGCCGCTCCATCTGCAGCCCTGTTTTTCGTCCCTCGGTTATCGCCGCGGCGACTTCCCTCACTCTGAGGATGCATCCACCCAGGTCCTCTCCCTGCCCATGTACCCTGAGCTTACGGCGCACCAGCAGGAAACCGTAGTCCGGCAAATCCGGAGCTTCTATCGGGGATAGAGTCGCTTTACGCCTCTCTTCTCATGTGGTAGAAAGCGAGGAAACTTTTTTCAGCAAGGCGCTGCAACGAAGATATGAAAGATGCCATCGTCAAGGCTTTCGAGGAAAGTATCCAGGCAAAACAGGCCTTCCTCAAAGACAACCTCGATACGCTGCTTAAGACGATCCACGTCATCACCGAGGCATTCCTTCGCGGCAACAAACTGCTCTTATTCGGCAATGGCGGCAGCGCCGCGGACGCCCAACACATTGCAGCCGAGTTCGTGAACCGATTTCGCATCGAGCGCCCCCCCTTGCCCGCTTTGGCCTTAACCACCGACACCTCAGCGATCACCAGCATCGCCAACGATTACGACTACAAGGAAATCTTCGCCAAGCAGGTGAAGGCTTTGGGCAGGGAGGGGGACGTCGCTCTGGCCATTTCCACGAGCGGCCAAGCCGCCAACGTGCTGGCGGCAATCGACGCCTGCAAGAAGCTCAATATCATCACCGTGGGCCTCACCGGGGGAGATGGCGGTATGCTGGGTCGGAAGGTTGACTATTGCCTCCGCGTCAGCGAGGGTAAGAACACCGCCCGCATTCAGGAAACCCATATCTTAGTGGGCCACGTCATCTGCGAGATGGTGGACCAAAGGCTCTTCTCTACCCCAGCCTAAGTCGGCGGCACCGCATAACCGATGGCGAGAAAGACCTTTAAGCCACTCGACTTTTCTGGTGCCAGAACCTACCCGCTGAAGCAGCGCTTCAGCAAGATCAACGAGTCCCTGCTGGGAAAGAAACCCCGCAAGGGCATCCGCTTGCGCTCCTTCATCCAGGGGCTACCAGATATCCTGGGGGCTCAAAACCTGAAAGCGATTGCCCGCGCCGTCGCCCGAGCGCATCGCGCCAACAAGACCATTCTTTTAGGCACGGGGGGCCAGTCGATTAAGGTCGGCCTCAGCCCCCTGATCATCGACTTCATGGAAAAGGGAATTCTGAGCGGGGTGGCCATGAACGGGGCGGGCATCATCCACGATTTCGAGATCGCCTTTATGGGTAAAACCTCGGAAGATGTCGCATCGAGCCTCAAGGACGGAAGCTTCGGGATGGCCGAGGAAACCGGCGCGTTTTTAAACCGGGCGATCGCCCGAGGCTACGAGCGCGGGCAAGGGATCGGCGAGGCGGTGGGCGAAGCGATCCTGAGAGGCCGTCTACCACATCGGCGTCTCAGCATACTTGCCGCGGGCGCCAAGCTGGGGATTCCCGTCACTGTCCACGTCGGAATCGGCACCGACATCATCCACATGCATCCACAGGTTGACGGCAAGTCCTTGGGAGAGGGAAGCCTGCGGGACTTTCATAGGCTCGCCTCCATCGTGGCCACACTGAACGCTGGTGTGTTTCTCAACCTGGGCTCCGCGGTTATCCTCCCCGAGGTTTTCTTGAAGGCGCTGAGCCTAGCACGCAATTTAGGCCACCCGGTGCGCCACCTGACCACGGTCAACCTCGACTTTCTCGCCCACTATCGGCCGCTCACCAACGTGGTCAACCGCCCTACTTTAGAAGGGGGGAAGGGATATCATCTCACCGGCCATCTGGAGATCATGGTCCCGTTACTTTTTGCTGCGGTGTTAGAAGAGCTTTGAAATAGCTATCAGCCATCAGGTATCAGCACTCAGCTATGATTTTTTTCTCGCTGACGGCTGATTGCTGAAAGCTAAACACTTGGCATGAAAACTTCGCGCCGCGAACTCTTCCAAGTTTACCGCCGCCTTTATCGGCACTATGGCGACCTGAATTGGTGGCCGGGCGAAAGCCCGCTGGAAGTCTCTGTGGGTGCGATCCTGACCCAAAATACGGCGTGGACCAATGTCGAAAAGGCAGTCCGGTCTCTCAAGGAGGCGCGCTCCCTCAGCGTCAAGTCCCTAAGCCGCTTGTCGCGCCGGCGCCTGGCCCGCTTGATCAAGGCCGCTGGCTACTTCAACGTGAAGGCGAAGCGGCTTAAAAACTTCATCGCCTTTCTCCAGGGGCGCTACGGCGGCAGTCTCACCAAGATGTTTCACCAAGAGACAAACCGGCTGCGGGCTGAACTCCTTGCGGTCAACGGGACGGGTCCCGAGACCGCCGATTCTATTCTCCTCTACGCCGGCGCCAAGCCTGTCTTTGTCATCGACGCCTACACCAAAAGGATCCTGTCGCGCCACGGCTTGCTGCGCACAGAAAAGAGCTACGACGAGTTCCAGCAGCTCTTCATGCGATACCTTCCCCTCGATGCTCCCCTTTACAATCAATACCACGCGATGCTGGTCAACACCGGCAAGGACTTCTGCCGAAAACGGCCGCTCTGCGACTCTTGCCCTCTCAACGGCTGGCGCGGCGTGCCGCCGTTAAAAGCGACCTGATTTTTTCCCTGCGCCGTTCCCTTTACCCCCGAAGCTTTTTTCGTTAGATTGACGGGATGAAAACTTATGGAGGCCGCTCTGATTACCCTCCTCACCGACTTCGGGCATAAAGACCCGTACGTCGGCATCATGAAGGGCGTCATCTTCGGCATCAATCCCACGGCACGCGTGATCGATCTAAGCCATGGGGTCCCGCCGCAGGACCTATTGGCCGGAGCCCTGATGCTGCGCCACGCCGCCCCCTATTTCCCCCGTGGCACGATCCACGTAGCGATCGTCGACCCAGGCGTGGGCAGCGAGAGGCGCCCGCTCTTGATGGAGGCGGAAGGAAGTTTTTTCATCGGCCCGGACAACGGTCTTCTGAGCCTCGCCTTCGATGAGAAGGAGCCGCGCTGCATCATTGAGCTCAGCAACCAAATATACCATCTTAAACCCACCAGCATGACCTTTCACGGCCGGGACATTTTCGCCCCCATCGCTGCCTATCTCTCCCTGGGCATGCCGCCGCCAGACTTCGGACCCGCCGTGAGGGAGTTTCGCACTCTCCCCTGGCCCGAGATCGCGGCGACGGACCGCGCGATCCGGGGAGAAGTCGTCTACATCGACGGCTTCGGCAACCTGGTCACCAATGTTGAAGAACGGACTCTCAGGGCCTTTCAGGCCGATAGGCTGACCTTCTCCCTCGGCCCTCTGACCATCCACGGCCTGGCGCCAAATTACAGCGCCGCCAGCGACCGCGACTACCTTGCCCTGGTCAATAGCTGGGGCCTCCTGGAAATCGCCCTCTACAAGGGCAACGCTCACCTTTCCTGCGGGGCCAAGATCGGTGACAAGGTGGATATCCGTACGAAGCCAGAAAACTGGGGGAAGGCTCCCTGATGGATGGCGCTAGGCGCAAAAAAAGGCTCGGCCTCCACCTCTCCCTGTTCCTCATCACCTTCGCCACCACCACGACGGCCGGCGCGATGCAGAACGGCGTCAACCCTCTCGCCGACCCCTGGGGCATCAGCTCGGGCCTGCCGTTTGCCGTCACGCTGATGACGATCCTGCTGGTCCACGAGATGGGCCACTATCTCATGTCGCGCTACCACGGCGTGCAGGCCTCGCTGCCCTACTTCATTCCGGCGCCGTCTTTGATCGGGACCTTCGGCGCCTTTATCAGGATGGATTCCCCACCTCACGACCGCCGCTCGCTGTTCGACGTCGGGGCCGCCGGACCTCTGGCCGGACTCGCCCTGGCCATCCCCGCCGTAGTCGTGGGGCTGAGGCTCTCCACCGTGGGGCCGGAGCCTGGAGCTGAAGGAAGCGTCTCGCTAGGCTCTTCGCTCCTCCTGCGCTTCCTCAGCCACATCACCCTCGGGGTCTTGCCTGAACAGGCGAATGTCATCCTCCATCCGATCGCCTTTGCTGGCTGGATCGGCCTCTTTGTTACGGCTCTAAACCTCCTGCCGATTGGGCAGCTCGACGGCGGGCATGTGGTCTACGCCCTTTTCGGCCGAAAGCATATTTGGATTTCGCGGCTGGCCCTCGGCTCCATTCTCGCGCTGGGAATACTCCGCTGGTGGTATGGTTGGCTGGTCTGGGGGGCATTGCTACTGCTCATGGGAGTACATCACCCCTCGCCCCTTGATCCCGACACTCCTCTGGACCTCAAGCGACGACTTGCTGGTTGGTTGACTTTGATTATCCTGGCCATCACCTTTATCCCCGTGCCGTTTTCCGTCGCGGCGCCGAAGCCCGTGGCGGAGCGCCTCAGTACTGGATCGGCCAGTCGACTGGCGCCGGAGCAGCTTTACGGAGGCACCTGATGAGCGAGCGTCTGACGTGGCACCAGTATTTTATGACCATTACCCGACAGGTGGCGGAGCGTTCCACCTGCAACCGCGCCAAAGTGGGAGCGGTGATCGTACGCGACAAAAACATCCTGGCCACGGGCTACAACGGGGCTCCGGCGGGCATGCCCCACTGCACGGACATGGGCTGCCTCATTTACGAGTCCAGAAACCCCAACGGCGATATGGAAGAGAACTGCTTCCGCACGATCCACGCTGAAATCAACGCGATCGCTCAGGCGGCGAAGAACGGCTCGAGCATCAAAGACGCAGCGATCTACGTCACCCACACTCCCTGCATCCATTGCCTCAAGGTGCTCGTGAATACGGGCATCAAGAACATCTATTACGAAGCTCCTTACAAGCTCCACACGCTCGATGAGATCCTGCGAGCCACCGGGGTGCACTTAGAACAGGTCGACCTGGCGGAAAAATAAAAGAGGCGAGAATTTCTCCTCGCCTCTTTGACCGCGCGTGACCCCGGGTTAGATCTTGCCCTGCAGGGCAAAGGCGATAATCAAGGCATAGATCGCGAGGGCCTCGATGAAGGCCAAACCGAGAATCATCGGGAGCTGAATCCTGTCCGCCGCGTTGGGATTGCGCCCGATGCTCTCCATGGCTGCCGCAGCCATGCGGCCTTGACCGAGAGCCGCGCCGAACGCTGCGATCGCGATACCGAACCCGGAGGCCAACGCAATGGCCACCTTCGCCGTCGAGTCGGTCCCGCCCGCCGCTTCAGCAGCGGCCAGAGCTGCTCCGGAACAAACCAGGACGAGCACCACTGTAGCGAATAGAGAGACAATCCTCTTCATCCCCTTACCTCCTTTCCAGCGCGCCGGCTCTTTGCACCGCCTCTCTCCTCTTCCTCTCCGCTCGAAGCCTGCCCGCTCAGTGCTCATGGCTTACCGCCATGGCGACGTAAATCACGCTCAAAAGTGTAAACACAAAGGCCTGGATCAGCGACACCAGGGCACCCAGGATGTAGAACAGGACGGGGATGGCCACCTTGGTCAAGTCAGTAAAAATCTCCACGACCAGATGGTCCCCGAACATATTGCCAAACAGACGCAGCGCCAGGGAAAAGGGCCGGACCAAATGGGAAATCCCCTCCAAGACAAAAAAGAAGGGGGCCAACAGCAACACGGGGCCCATAAATTGCTTCAGATACCCGATCCCATGTTCACGCACGCCAAAGTAATGGTAGGCCAGAAACGAGACTAGGCCGAGACCTAGCGTGGTGTTGAGATTATTGGTCGGCGGCGAGAAGCCGGGCACCAGCCCAAAGAGATTGGCAGTCAGGATAAAGACGAAAAAGCTGCCAAACAGGGGCACGTACTTGCGCCCCTTTCGACCCAGCAACGCGTCGGTGAGGCTGAGCATAAGCTCAACGAGCATCTCCGCCAAATTCCTCAGACCGAAGCCCTCATCAGGAATCACCGGCTCGGCCGCGCGCAAGAGCGCGCGCCGCGCCAGATACGCTACACCAACCAGCAGGACCATGACCAAGAGCGCCGTCGAGGTATGCTGCGGGACAACCCGCCACCCCAAAGGCAGCAGATCGTACCACTGAAACGGGTGTTCCACTTACCCTTTCCTCCCCAGATGCGCCCAGCCCCGCTCCGCAAGGACAGCCAGGAGCAGGCACGTCACGCCGACGGCGAATGAGGCCGGGTCCACATCAAGGCGCACAAACAGCGCCGACAGCAAGCCCAAGAAAAGAACCAGCTTCAGAACCAGCAAAAAGATCCCGGTCCGCACCCGGCGCCTCTCGGCGAAGGGCGTCAGCAGGTACCGGATCCCCAAGCCGAGCAAGACAAAATTCACCCCCATAAATAGCCCGCCCAAAAAAAGCGCCGCCGGGTCAAGCAGCCCGAGCGGAAGCACAATAAGCCAGAGCGCCAAGAGCAAAAGCCCGTGCCAGAGTTCAATGCGAAGCACCGGCTCTATGGTGATTGCTGTCCTCATCGGTTCTCATTCGAAAAGCGCTGCATCCACTGCACCAGCCTGACGAAGGCCCCCACCAAGGCAGCGAGCGTACAAATGGCCGTCAACCAAGGGAACGAGGCTAGATAGGTGTCCAGCAGATAACCCAGAAAGAGGCCGCCGATAACCGTGCTCGGGAACTCCAAACCAATAGCCGCGTATTTCCCGAGCTTAAAAAAGAGGGGCTTCCGAGAACCTTCAGGCTCGTCCCTCACTGGTGCCACAAAGACTTTCTCCTAGCATGGAATTGCGTTGAGGGTCAACCCATTCGACACCCCGCCCGCACGGCGGGGGCTTGCTCAGGGTTGACGGTGAGCGACCTACCAACAACTTGACCCCGTGCATAGCACGGGGCATGAGTCGAACCGTCAATCTTCAGGCTCGCCACTCGCCCAACTCTCGCAGGCAGCGAGCGTTTTCTCTATGTCGCTGCGCGTATGAGCCAAAGAAAGAAAGGCCGCCTCAAACGGAGACGGCGGGAAATAGACGCCGCGCGCCAGCATTCCATGGAAAAAGCGCGCAAAGCGACCCCGATCTGCGCTCCGGGCGTCGGCGGCATCTCGAACACGCTTGACGCCAAAGAACACCGTAAGCATCGACCCCACCCGGTTGATCACGCCGGGGAGGCGCCGCCGGAGGAGAATAGCTTCCAGGCCTTCTTGAAGCTGTTTCCCCTTTTCTTCCAGCTCCCGATACGCCTCCGCGCGCGCAAGCTCCGCCAGCGTCGTCCGCCCCGCGCACACCGCCAGCGGATTTCCCGAAAGCGTACCCGCCTGATACACCGGCCCCACCGGGGCCAATAGATCCATGATCTCCGCTCTCCCGCCGAAAGCTCCCAACGGAAGCCCGCCGCCCAGAACCTTGCCCAAGCAGGTCAGGTCCGGGCGAATCCCATAGAGTTCCTGCGCCCCACCGGGCGCAACCCGAAACCCGGTGATCACCTCATCAAAGATCAGCAGCGCCCCGTCTCTTTGCGTCAACTCTCGCAGTCCCACAAGAAACGGCGGCGCCGGCGGTATGACGCCCATATTGCCGCAGACAGGCTCCACGATCACCGCCGCCACAGCGCCCCGATGCTCACGGAAGGCAGCCGCCACCGCCTCCACGTCATTAAATGGCGCGACGACGGTCTCGGCAGCGTAACCCGCCGGCACCCCAGGGCTATCCGGCAGAGCCAACGCCGCCACCCCAGAGCCGGCGCGCGCCAGCATTCCATCGGCGTGCCCGTGGTAGCACCCATCGAACTTAACGACTTTTGTGCGGTGTGTAAAAGCACGCGCCAAGCGCACCGCACTCATCGCGGCTTCGGTCCCAGAACTCACGAGCCGCAACTTCTCGATCGCAGGGAGCCGCACGCACACCTCTTCCGCTAGTTGGACTTCGCCTTCCGTCGGTGCCCCAAAAGTTGTCCCGCGCCTCGTCGTCTCGATCAGAGCCGCTACTACTTTAGGATGCGCATGGCCGAGAATCAGCGGACCCCAAGACCCAACGTAGTCCAGGTACACGTTGTCATCGGCATCAAAGACGTGGGCGCCGTCCGCGCGCGCGATAAAAAGCGGATCCCCACCCACAGCTTTCCAAGCACGCACGGGACTATTGACGCCGCCAGGAACTCGTTGCTGTGCGCGCCCGTACAGCACGTGTGAACGCTCGGTCCCCATGGACGGAGATGTTCCTAACACCCGGTCGGTGGCGTGTCAAGGCGAGGCTGCGAGCATGCAAAAAAGTTTTTCCTTTTTTTCTTGCAAAGGAGAGTGAAAAGGATTATGAAATTCTTCGCGATCAAGATCGCGGGAAAATTTTTCCAGTCGTTGCCGGAGATCACTAGCCTGAAGCGCGCGCGATGCGAGCTAGAGAGCAGACCGCGGAATACCTCCTTGCCCTACAGCTCGCCCGGGGTTGCGCCGGGTTTTCTGGCTCCAGTTTCCCTGTTCACATTATTGTCCAAGATCAAAGGTAATGGGGCGCTCCTTTTGTCTTTTGGTGAGTTATCCACAGCTGTGGATAACTTTGTTCGTAACTTTTACCGACTTCTTTTCCTGCTTCTGGGTGGCGGCGGCGCGAGCCGCGAGGTCAATGGCGTATGGATGAATTTTGGGAAGGGGCGCTGAAAGAGCTCAAAGAGCGCATAGGAAGACAGAACTTCGATACCTGGATCAAGCCCATCCGAGCTAGGGAACCAACGCGGGGAGAATTTTTGCTGGAGGTGCCCAACAAATTTTTCCGCGATTGGGTTGCGGAGCACTTCCTGACCGAGATCCGGGAGACGCTCGCCTTTGTTTCCCGCCAGACCGTCAAGGTCACCTTGAGCGTCAACCAAGAGCTGCAACCACAGCCGGAGGTGGAAAAGAAAGAGGACAAGGAACGGGCAAGGCCCAAGAGGTTTAACAACCTCATGCCCAAATACAACTTTGAAAACTTCGTCGTCGGGGCGAGCAACCAGTTCGCCCATGCGGCCTCACTCGCCGTCGCCAACCAGCCCGGTGAGCACTACAACCCGCTCTTCATCTACGGCGGTGTCGGCCTAGGCAAGACCCATCTTATCAATGCCATCGGCAATCGGATCATGCAAAGACGGCCGGCGCTAAAGATCCTTTACATCACCTCCGAGGCTTTCATGAACGAACTGATAGGCTCCCTGCGCAGGGACAAGATGGATGAATTCAAAAGTAGGTTTCGCACCATGGACGCCCTGATTCTTGACGATGTCCAATTCCTCGCCGGAAAAGAAAGGACCCAAGAAGAGTTCTTCCATACGTTCAACTCGCTCTACGAATCGCACAAGCAGATCGTCATTACCTCTGACAAGTTTCCCAAGGAGATCCCCGATCTTGAAGACCGCCTGCGCAACCGCTTCGAGTGGGGATTGATTGCCGACATCCAACCGCCGGACATGGAAACCCGCGTCGCCATCCTGGAGAAGAAAGCCGAAGCGGAAGGGATCCATCTCCCCCATGAGGTCGCCATCTTCCTCGCCTCCCACATCTACTCGAACGTGCGCGAACTTGAGGGTTCGCTCACGCGGCTCGGGGCCTTCGCCTCACTGACCAAAGCCCCTATCACCGTCGATTTGGCTAAAGAAGCGCTGCGAAACATCCTCGGGCAGAGTCAGAGAGAAGTCACCATCGAAAGCATCCAAAAGACGACCAGCGACTACTTTAGCATCAAGATTGGAGATCTGAAGGCAAAAAGAAGGACTAGGAACGTAGTGCTCCCCAGGCAGGTGGCCATGTATCTGTGCCGCAAACACACCTCTACCTCGTTCCCAGCGATCGGGGAAAGGTTTGGCGGCAGAGATCATTCAACCGTCATCCATGCCTCAAAATCCATCGAGAAGCGGATCAAGGAGGATCCTACCATGCAGGCCACCATCGAGAAGTTGGAAAAGACCTTAAATCTGCGAAAATAGCCGGGCACAACCTGTGGGTAGAGTGACAAAAAATGTGGATAAGACGGAGCAATGACCTGTTTTGCGTCGTGCCCTGCGGTGCGGAGGATGAACAAGTGTCGCCCATCCACAGAAAAAAGGCTTTCCCAGTTTGGCCTTTTTAGCTTTTTACCCTTTATCCACAGCACCTATTACTACTTCTCTGAATCTCTTATAAATAAGTAGTTTTAGTCAGGAGGCGTTATGGAAGTTAAGGCTAAGCGAGAAAATTTTCTCGCGACGCTCTATTGGACGCAAAGCATCGTTGAGCGGCGCAACACCATGCCGATTTTGGCTAATGTGCTGGTGGAAGCAAGCAAAGGAACCCTGCGGATCACCGCAACCGATCTTGAGGTTGGGGTGCGAGGGAGCCTCGATGCGGAAGTGTCCCAGGAGGGGATGGTCACCCTGAATGCGAAGAAATTCTACGAAATCGTTCGGGAGGCCCCGGAAGAGACCATACAGTTGAGAAGGTTGGAAAACGAGTGGGTGGAGATTAGGAGCGGCAGATCGGTTTTTAAGGTGGTCGGGCTAGACGCCCGTGAATTCCCTCAGTTTCCTCGCTTTGACGGGGAGAGGTTATCGGCTGCCCCAGCGGGCGTTCTGAAAGAGATGATTGAAAAGACTCTCTTTTCGGCTTCTACGGACGAGACTCGTCACAATCTCAACGGGGTCTTTGTCGAGGAGCTGGCAGGGGGAAAAGTGCGTATGGTGGCCACCGACGGGCACCGGTTAGCCTTGGTGGAGAGGGATCTGGGGTCACTGGGCCTGGACAAAGGAGTCATTCTGCCACGCAAAGGGTTAGCAGAGCTCAAGAAGGTTCTAGAGGGTTCGGACGGTGGGGTGGCGTCGCTCGGCTTTAAAGAGAATATGGGTCTGGTTGTAAAAGAAGACGTTGAACTCTTTATGCGGCTGATAGATGGGGAGTTTCCGGACTATAACAAAGTTATTCCTACGGATAACCCGCATATGGTAAAGATAGAACAGGAAGCGCTACACCAAGCCCTGCGCAGGGTCTCGATCCTTTCGAGCGAGCGGTATAAGGGGGTCAAGATGGAACTGACGGAGGGGAAAGTGGCAATCTCAACTAGCAACCCCGACCTCGGAGAGGCGGTGGAAGAGATTGAGGTGGAGTATCAGGGGAAATCGCTGACCGTCGGCTTCAATGCACGCTACCTGATGGATGTTCTGAGTGTTTTGGGTGGCGGTAACGACATCGACCTCGCGCTGAAGGACGAAGTGAGCCCCAGCCTGTTGCGCCCAGCGGGAGACGACGGGTATCTCTACGTCGTGATGCCAATGCGGCTGTAGAGGTGGCCACCGCTTAGCAAGCGTCTAACTTCTGTAGCGAGCGTCGAGGGCATATTTCTCGTCCAGGCCGACGATCTCATGAAACTCGTCAAAGGGCATCAGGCGGTCGAGGATTCCTTGAGTTGTTCCCTGCGCACGCAGCGCGCCGTAAACCTCTTTGAGTGCCTTGGCTGAAGCGTAAAGCGGGGCGAGCGGCCAGACAATCATTTGAAATCCCACCTCACTCAGCTCCTCGGGTGACATAAGTGGGGTGACGCCGCGTTCGATCATGTTGGCGACGAGGGGCCCGGGGACGGCCTGAGCTATTTCGCGCATCTCTTCTTTCGTCTCAGGCGCCTCTATAAAGACGGCGTCCGCGCCTGCCTGCTTAAAGGCGACGCCTCGCCGAATCGCCTCTTTGAGTCCGAGAGCCTGCCGCGCGTCCGTGCGCGCGACGACGAAGAGGTCCCCGCCTTCCCTCGCCTCCAGAGCCGCCGTGAGCTTCTTGAGCTGCTCCTCAAGCGGGATCACCGCCTTACCTTTCATGTGGCCGCAGCGCTTAGGCCATACTTGATCCTCAAGGAACAGCCCTGCAGCGCCAGCGCGGATGAGCTCTTTGACCGTACGAATGACATTGATGGCGTTGCCGTAGCCGGTGTCGGCGTCGACGATGACAGGCTGCTCGACCACGCCGCAGATCCGCTGCGCTGCTGCAAGCATCTCGGTTTGCGTGAGCAGGCCGAAGTCGGGCTCGCCAAGTAGCGTCGCCGATAAGCTATACCCGGTGGTGAAGATGACCTCGAAGTCGGCGCGGGCAGCGAGCTTGGCGCTAAGCGCGTCGTAAACGCCGGGCATAAGCAGGGAACTTTTTTGCTTGAGCAACGCGCGTATCAGGGCAGCCTTCTGTGTCATGTTTCCTCCCAAAATAAATCGGAGCGGGGGCCGGTTAGAACCTTTCCACGTAAGGGCGGATATCGATCTCGTGCGTCCACGCGTTCTTGGGCTGTCTGTAGGCGTGGATGATGGCGTCGGCGATGGCGTCGGGGGGAATGGTGGTGTCGCCTGGCCGGTCCGGCTCGCGGGCGCGCAGGCGGGGCGTTTCGATTTGACCATCCACCACTACGTGGATCACGTGGATTCCTTGCGGATGGAATTCGCGGGCCAGGGCTTGGCCAAGCATGCGCAGCGACGATTTGGCGATCGCCAGAGGGGCGAAGCCGGCGCGGCCGCGCAACGAGGCGGTGGCCCCGGTGAGCGAGATGAAACCGTGGCCAACCTTGAGCATGTCGGGAATCACAGCCTGAGCCAAGTGGACGGCTCCCATGACTCCCACCTCGAAGGATTGGCGGATGACTTCGGGGTCGAGATCGAGGAAGGCGCCCCGTCCAAAACCACTGGCGTTGTAGGCGAGCGCCGTGATGGTCCCCAGATCGCTGCGGATTTTTGCCACCGCCTCGCGGGCTGCCTGGCGGTCGGTAACATCCACCGGGACCACCAACGCCTTACCTTTCATGGCTTGGATCTGGCTGGCGACGGGCTCGCTTGACTCGGCGCGACGCGAAAGGAGCCCCACCGAGAAGCCCTCGCTGGCGAAGGCGCGCGCCAGCGAGGCGCCGAGCCCGGGACCGACACCGGCGACGATAGCGGCTTCCACGGCGACTTAACCTTTCGGACCGGGATGGATGAACAACTCTTCGAGGGTCATTAATCTGCCGATCAAGCCTTGCTCGTAAGAATACTGCATGAGGGTCGCTAAGTTTTCCCGGTTCGCCTCGTCGTGGCCATAAGCCCAGGGGTCCTTTCCGATGATAGCTTCCTGCTCCTCGAGCGCATGGCGAAACCAGGCGAGCGGGACGACCCTTGGGTTCTCCATCCTCTTATAGGCCGCCTCTTTGGCGCGCTGAGGAGATCATGTTGGTCAGAACCGTGAGCTCGATCCCGTCGGGCTGGACGGTTCCTTCCTTGAGGGCGCGTATGATCTCGTAATCGCCGCAGGCCAAGGTTAAAGGGAGTTTTTTGGACATGCGGTTTATCTAGCACGGTTTGCCGCGATTTTCCAAATGGGGTAGGGCGCTTTTATTTTGGCGGCTAAAATTGTAAATTGGCGTCTCCCATAGAAGGGAGAACCTATGAGATTACGAACGCTCTTTTTTGCAACCGTTCTCATGCTGGTGGTTCCGACCGCGCCGCTGCGGGCCCAGACGAAGGTCCGGATCAACTGGACCGCCGTTACCGGCGCTCAGAGCGGCGTTTATGTCGCCCACGAAGAAGGGCTCTTTAAGAAAAACGGCCTGGAGGTGGAACTGATCCACATCCCCTCTAGCTCCAGAGGCATTCAGGCGATACTCGCCGGGGAACTCGCCTTCTCCACCATGGATGGGCAGAACGCCGTGCAAGCGAATCTCAAAGGGGCGGGATTGGCGCTGGTTGCCGGCGCGACCAACCGCTTCGTCTTCTCTCTCATGTCGCGTCCCGAGATTAAAAAGATAAGCGATCTTAAGGGCAAAAAGATCGGAATCACCCGTATCGGCTCTTCCACGCACACGGCAACCCTGTACGCCCTTAGCCAGG
>Ga0156031_1106_pt1 | contig 16341 bp, 15 predicted proteins | sample RifCSPlowO2_02_FD_107685 | JGI IMG/M metagenome (GOLD analysis project Ga0156031, IMG submission 107685) | Deltaproteobacteria bacterium RIFCSPLOWO2_02_FULL_57_26
CACAGACAGACATAGCGCCAACAACGACCGGCGCACAAAATGCGATGCATTCATGTTTGTTCGACCCCTCTTTCTCTCAGGTAATTTAAGTCTCCATACTCCAAGGCCGAGGAAATGTCCAGCCCCGCCTCTGGCCAGCAGACCGGTTTATCTAAAAACCGCTCCTTATTTTCGCGTCCTTCCGGCGGCCGGGCCGGCAGGGACCAAACAGGGCTCGCCTCCTGTCCCCGCGGTTTGGGTAACCTTATTTATGAGGCACCACACCCCTTCTCGGTAACATTCTTTATAAGGCAGATTGGTGACTACCAATCACGACTGTTCCAGTGTAAGATCCGGACACGCGATCTGCTCGCTGATCGACCTGGGCAAGTCTGAAACGGAGCGCGCCAAGACATTGGGTAAAATGATATTCCTCGGCTTTGCTCTTTTCGCCAGCCTGATATTCTGCCCTTTTTCAGTTGCCCTGGAAGTCCCTGTCCTCAAAGATACCATCAACGACTTCGCCGGGATGATGCCGCAAGCTAGCGTTCACGATCTGGAAGAGCGCCTGAAACGCTTCAAAACACAGACCGGCCACACCATCGTAGTTCTTACGGTACGAAGCCTTGAAGATGAAGACATAGAAAGCTTCGGCGGCAAAGCCTTCAAGAGCTTGCCGCTTGAGGAGCCGGAATTACAGAAATCCGTCCTTCTTGTCGTCGCTAGAAAGCAGCAAAAAGTCGGCGTCGAGGTCGGCTCGCAGTTGGGACATCTTTTTCGCGAACCTGAGGCGAGCCAAAAACTTCAGGGCCACGTAGGCCTCTATTTCGGCGGCTTCAGACCCGATTTAGGAATTCACGCGGGAGTAAATTATATTTTTAGGGTGATCAAGGGAGAGTTTCATGTCGACACCACAACCGAGCTAGAAAAGCTTGAAGATGCCTCGACGCGAGGCGCTGGGGCCGGAGCTATCTTCGCTGTATTGTTGGCTCCCTTCCTGGCATTCGTGGTCGGCGTGTTATGGGGAATTTACGCAACGCATAACAGTATTGAGCGTGGAATGCGCCTCGTCATGGGCGCTGTTCTGAGTTATGGAACGGCGAAAATTGTGGCGATCCTTATGTCCCTGATTAGCAGCTACGGTGATGGTTTATGGTATTTTATCCTGGCCATCAGCATTCCTCTGGGTGTTTTCGGCAGCCTGACGGAATTTTGGATGGCAGGGGAGTGGCGCGGCATACCGAGGGTGAAGGATAGAATAAAACGGAAGCCTGAAGACAATATGGGGATCTGAAAACCCGAGCCCGGACTGGTTCTCCCCCAGCCGGCCTTTTTGGGTACTAACGCTGAAACCGAATTGGAACGAATCATTAAAAGGAGCATTCTTATGATTAAGAGACTCCGATTACATGTGGCGACCGTCATAGGGTTTGCCCTTTTGGCTTCCATCGCTACAGGGGAGGAATTCTACAAGGGTAAGACTGTTCGATTGGTTGTGGGATTTTCGGCAGGGGGAGGGTTTGATATCTACGCACGGGCAATCGCACGGCATATCGGCAAACACATTCCGGGTAACCCCACCATCATCGTGGAGAACATGACTGGCGCTGGTAGCCTTATTGCGGCCAACTATATTTATAACAAGGCCAAGCCCGATGGGCTTACCATTGGCAACTGGGTTGGGACACTGGTCTTGCAGCAGGTAATGGGAGGGCAAAAGGGCATTGAGTTCGATGCGCGCAAGTTTGAATGGATCGGGCTGCCCGCGGGAGACAGCTCCTTATGTGCGCTCACTAAGGCACGCGGCGTCACGAGCATCGACACTTGGTTGGCAGCCAAGGAGCCGGTCAAAATAGGCGGTCTCGCCCCCGGCTCTGTAACATCCGATATTCCCAGGATCCTGAAGGCCGCCTTGAATCTCCCTATCCAGGTGGTCGAAGGATACAAGGGCACGGCTGAGATTCGTCTGGCGGCGGATTCCGGTGAGGTTGACGGGGGTTGTTGGGGCTGGGAAACGATCAAGGTGATGTGGCGCAAAGGGATAGAGTCGGGGGATGTAAAAGTTGTGATACAAGCGCTCCCCAAGAAGCATCCAGAGCTCCAAGACGTACCCAACGCTGTGGACTTAGCTAAGTCTGATGAGGCGCGCCAATTGATTAAGGCAGGGATCACCGATCCGGCTACTATCGTCCGCTCTTACTCTCTCCCTCCAGGTACGCCCAAGGAAAGGGTGAAGATCCTGCGTGATGCCTTCATGGCGACCATGAAGGACCCGGAGTTCTTGGCCGAGACAAAGAAGTCCCAACTGGATCTCAACCCTCTGTCCGGCTCTGAGGTGGAGACTATCGTCCAAGGCTTCTTCAAGCTGCAACCCAGCTTGGTAGCTAAACTGAAAGAGATAACGGTTCCTAAGAAGTAGGAGGTAAGAGATATGCAGCCTAAGTTTATTCCCCACGTTCCCCCAAGGATCTATTCCAAGGCTTGTGTCTATGGAAATGTGATATTTCTGGCCGGCGAAGATTGCAAAGATCCTAAAACGCAGAAAGTGCGCGGCAGCACCGTAGCCGAACAGGCAGATTATCTTTTTCAGAACATGAAGGCTACTCTAGAAAGCTTGGGGAGCTCCCTTGATAACGTCGTCAGTCTCACTGCCTATGTTACCGATCCCCGGGGTAAAGAAGACTATCGAGAAGCCCGGCGCAAACATCTCCCGCACCAACCCCCCAGCGCACTCATCTGTGGAATTCAGCTTGCCGATCCTGAGATGCTAATAGAGATCCAGGCCACGGCCGTCATTCCAGAAAAGCGCTAGAGCCTACGGCTTTGCACACGGATAAGATTAAGCGTTTTGCCTTCGTCTTCGAAACAAGTCAATACTCCTGGCAGACCCCAATTCACAAGAAACTGAAGGTCAAAGGCAAAGGTGCGACCCCGCTCCGCCCCCTATACTTACCGAATAAGCCGTGCGCGGGGTAGCGCTACATAGATCATGATCACGGTCAGCGCACCAACTGCGCCCATCGACGCCACAGCCCACCGGGCCCCCACTAGGGATGACAGCGCCCCGATGAGAATGCTTCCTATCATCAGCATGACCTGGCTCATGTGAAAGATTGCCATCGTCCGACCGCGGAATCCGGAAGGAGAGTAAGTTTGGATGACGGTTTGCACAAGGGCGTGGGAGCTCACGTGGCAGAGGCCTACGATCCCCATCAGCACCGCCGAAAGCTCGAACCAGGGTGATGCCGAGAAGGCAATGACGATAAACCCGTATAACGTCACGCCTCCCAACATGAGCATGCCCCTCGGTAGATTGTCACCGAGGGACGCGATGAGAACGGAGCTGCACAGCGCACCCACACCCATAGCGGTCAGGAGCAACCCCTGCCCGGTGGCCCCAACTCCAAGGAGGTCTCGCGCAAACACCGGCAACAGCGTCGTGAAGGGGATGATGAACAAAGACGCAAACATCGCGATCAGGAGACCGGTGCGAACGGCCTCGTTCTTCCAGCTGAACTTCCACCCTTCGATGATGCTCTGGCCGAAGGAGGTCCCGTGAGCAGAGTGACCGTGAGAGCTAACAGAAGAGCCCTGCGCCGAGCGAAGCCGCACGGTCCAAACAGTCGCCAAGAAATAAAAAACAGCCTGGACAGCATAGGAGCCGCCAGTCCCGAACATCGCGATGAGCAAGCCTGCCAGGGCGGGGCCAGTGCTTCGCGCCACGTTAAAGACAATCGCGTTGAGGCCGATAGCGTTGGTCAGGTGACCGGGCGGCACGGCATCGGCGACCATCGCAGCCCTGGACGGCTGCTCAAAGGTCTGGACGATTGCCATCCCGAAGGCGGTCACGTACACGTGCCATGACTGGATCTGGCCTGTAATAATCAGCAGGGCTATCGTGGCGTACAATAACCCATTCACCACTTGGGCAACCATCACCTGCCTCTTGCGGGAATAGCGGTCGGCGGTGCTGCCCGCCACCGGGGATAACAAGAGAAACGGTATTGCCTGAACTCCTCGCACTAGGCCAAGTTGGAGCGCTGAGTTTGTCAGCTCATAGATGAGCCAACCGCGGGCGACCTGATCCATCCACGTCCCCATAGACACGAATACCTGCCCGAACCAGAGCAAACGGAACTCGCGGTGGCGGAGCGCCTCTAAGGCCCTGAGGTGAAGCAACGCATCGAGAGGGCGCCGGGGCTGCCGAAGAGCCACTGGCTGAGCGGCTTCGCTCCTTGGCGCGGTCGGCTCTTCTTTCTCGGCGGTCGGTGAACGCAGAGCAGTCTCCATAGCGGGGCGATCGGGACGATCTCCCTCGATGTACCCGAGCCACTGGCTCAGGATGATGCCCCGCTATATCATGGGCGGAGGAGCGGCGTCCAGTTACATCGGTATCGAACTGGTGAACAGAAAAGGAGAAGGCTGCTTTTTTCTTGCCCTGCGCCATCGGGCCATGGTAGTTGCCAGTCAGGCACAGAATTCCCCTCCGAAAAAACCCGTCTGTACCAGGAAAGAAAATGTCAGGCAAGAATTAAATAATTAAATGCCTGGCACTGGTCCCCCACAGATGCTAGTCAGGGGAAAGAAATTTCCTCTGTTATTTGAGAATCTCTCGCAGCTTGGTTACCAGAGCAGGATCGAGTTTGAAAAACCTTGCCACAGTCTTTTCCACCTCTTCCCCTGGTACGGGGTTGATATCCATCTTGGACCTTTTCGCGTCGGCGAGGAACTCTGGATCCCGCATGGTGTCCATAAAGGCCTTCTGCAGAACCTTGACGCGATCTTTGGGTGTGCCCGGGGGCAGTGAGTATGGCCGGGTAATAGAGTTTGGGTCGTGAACAGCCGCCTGAAGTAATAGGCGAGCCTCCTCGGTTTTTGCCAGGCTAACGGCCAGCGGGACCTTTGGAAGCTCCGGATGAGGTTTAGGAACTAGCTGAATCACTAGATTGACGTCGCCGGCATCCAGTGCCTTGCCCCAGATCACCTTGATCGATTCCCACTGCCAGCATCCGCCTGCAAGCTCGCCGCTCTCGGCCGCGAGCCGAATCTCGGCAGTCCCTTTATATCCTGGGATCGGCTGAACCGGCAGACCCAGGACCTCTTTAAGGACTCTGGCCATGCCGTAGGAGGCGTCTCCCGGCCCCACGCCGCCGAGCTTAACCGGCGTTTTTGCCGCCCTCCATTGTTCGAGGCTGTTAATGCCGCTCGCTCTGGCTAAAGCACAGGCACCGGTATCCTGTACGGGTACCCCGAGCCATTCGAACTTGCGCGCGTCAAACTCAATCCCTGGAGCTCCCAAAACCTGATTCAAGATCTGGAAGCCGTGGAAGTTGCCGATCGTGAGACCGTCAGGTTTCGCAATCCTGTACAGATGGTTGGCTGAAAGAATGCTTGCCGCCCCCGTCATATTTTCCACAATGATCGTAGGATTACCCGGAATGTGTTTGCCCATGTGCCGCCCGATGGCTCGGGAATAGGTATCGAAGCCGCCCCCGGCGGAAAAACCCACAACGATGCGCATCGTCTTCCCTTTGAAAAAGGTCTCTTGGGCCGGGGCTGGCGCCACCCATGCGCCGAACGTAAACAGAATAGCCAATGTTATATATGCTCGTGTCTTAAACATGTGGTCTCTCCTTTTTTCAGCCTCGCCTTCCTATCTGCTCATGTCCCATAACTCATTCCGGGTGTAGATTACAAGTTGGCACTACCTGTCCAAGGTAGCAAACCTGGGCTCTCCGAAGGGTCGGGTCGAAAGCCCTTCTTTTCGATTTCCTGCGATCCTCACTGACGATCACGAGTCACGTCCCACGCTGCAATCTCGTTGCGTCGGAGTCCAGCTTCAGGATATCCTCAGGCACTTGATCGCTGACAGATGAGGAGAATTCAAATGCGCACGAACTTGATCAGTATACCAACTCCCACCCACCCTCTTGATGGCGCCTACTACACGCCGGATGGGCCGATCAAAGGAGCTGCTTTGTACTTTCATGGCAACCAGATGAACTTTTACGTGGGGGCAGCCCGCTTTCTGGCAACCCATATCACGTCCCTTGGCTATGCCTTCCTCTCTTTTAATCGGCGCGGACATGACTCGGTCGGCACGTACAACAGCCGCGAACCTGTGGGAGGGGCCTACCAAACTGTGGCAGAGGGGATAGAGGACAACGAGCTGGCTGCGCGCTTTTTGACCGAGCAAGGCTTCGACAGACCCATAGTCATAGGTCACAGCAACGGTGGTGTTCTGGCGAGCCATTTTGCCGCGCATCATCCGGAAACCCTGGCGTTAATTCTGCTCTCCGCCCATGCCGGCGGCAACCGGCTGAAGAATCCCGGTTCGGCAAGTCAATTTTCACTTAACGAGAAGCTCGACGACTTAATGAAGGAGGCCCGGGAATTGCTGGCAGCTGGGCGGCCGCGCCAACTCATGCTTCTGCCCACCTGGTGGTACGTCATCTCGGCCCGGACTTTCATGGACCGTCTCACCAATGTGCCGGACCTTCTGGAAAATTCCAGGCGGGTGCGGTGTCCGGTATTATTCATTCGGGGAGACAAGGAGCCGGCCAACGTTTATCCGGCCGAAGCCTTCAAACAGAACTGTCCCGGTCCGTGTGATGTCGTCATCGTACCGGACTGCGACCACTTCTACGTGGGAGCCGAAGAGCATGTCGCCTCTGTCGTAACCGACTGGTTATCCCGAACGCTCGATTAGTTCGTAAGGAGAACGCAATCTGTTCACCTGGTGAGGGTCGATGGTCGGGATCTGGTTAACCAGAATGTCCCCATTTGCTGCCCCGGCTCACGTTAAAGCGGGGTTGTGCTAGCTGGTGGCCTGCGATGGTGGGCCGCCTGCTCATACGCGTAGGCGAGTTTTATCATCGCTCCATCGTCGTAGGGCCGTCCCAGGAAGCTGATCCCGGCGGGCAGGTTGTCGCGCGTAAATCCCGCAGGGACCACGATCGTGGGAACGAATACTAAGAACGTGTTCAAATGCGGGGCCCCCTTCTGGTCGACGTAAGGCGGGTTGACTCCCTGGCTGATGAGCGTCGGCTGGTGCTCCACCGCCTTGTGCACGATGGCGTCCAGCCTGTTGTCCGCCATGACCTTCAGCACATTGGTCGTCAACTCCTCACGCGCCAGAAGGTACTCGTAGTGCTTGTTAGGATCCGTGGTCCGGGTCCAGCGCTTTTGCGAGCCGGGGACTACCTTGGCGAAATCCGCCGACCGCGCCGCCTCCTCGCGCGACTTAAACGGCGTTTTGGCGCTCCTGCCGAAATAGACCTTGAACGACTCCTCCGCCTGCACCCAGCTTCCCGCCCGCTTCGCGATCAACTCCTGGAGTCTGGGAATGACGATCGGGTCGACAATCTCGGCGCCGACGGCTTTCAGCTCCCCGACGGCTCGGTCGAAAACTTCGGCGATTTTCTTGAAGTCATCGGAGTCGGGTTCGGCGTCGAAACCCATCGAGTCGCGCAGGATCCCGATGCGCGCCCCTTTCAGGCCGTTCTTGTCGAGGAACTTCGTGTAGCTCTCGGGCACATGGCCAACGCCCCTTGATGTGAGCGGGTCCTCCGGGTCATAGCCGACCATGACGTCCAAAAGAACGGCCAGGTCTTTGACCGTGCGGGCCATCGGGCCCAACGAGCCGGCGATTTCCGGCCAGCCGGCAAAAACACCGCCCCGGCTGACGAGGCCGGCCGTGGGCCGCATACCGACGATAGAGTTCCAGATCGAGGGCCTGCGGATGGACGCGAAGCCCTCCTGTCCAACCGCCACCGTGGAGAAGTTCGCTGAAACGCTCGCCGCAGATCCGCCGGAGGAACCGCCGGCGGTTCGATCCAAGGCGTAAGGGTTCCGTGTCGATCCAAAAAGGGAGCCGTGCGTGTCACCGCCTCCTAATTCACCCAGGGTGGCCTTCGCTAAAATGATCGCTCCGGCTTTTTTCAGTTTCTCCACAACAAAGGCGTCTCTATCCGGGTAGTAGTCCTTGAACAAAAGCGAGCCCAGCGTCGTCGGCATGCCTTTGGCGTCGGCCTGATCCTTGATAATCACCGGAATCCCGTGAAGCGGACCCACAAGGCCAGAAGCCTTGAACGCGACATCGAGCCGGTCCGCCTCTTCGAGAGCCTTGGGATTTAGCGTGATGATCGCGTTAATGGCGGGTCCCTTCTTGTCATACGCCTCTATGCGATCGAGATACATCTGGACCAGTTGGCGCGATGTGAGCTGCCCCGTTTTGTAGGCGCTGTGAATATCGTCTATGGTGGTCTCTAGAAGGCGAAAGTTTGGAGCCATTGGGGAGTCTCCTTTGTTCGACGACACGTAATCCCCTGCATAGCTCAAGTTCGAGAAAATGTCCAGCTCCGTCTAGAATTCGTCAAACCCTTTACCCCTGTCCTAACGAATCTAAAATATTCTTGCCAGCCTCCATGCGCTTCGCATAAGATGACCGCGCGGGTTTGCATTTACACGGTGATCCGGCTTTCAATGGGGAGGATTTCTTGTCGTTGATCATCGCGCACAAGCCTAAGGAAGAAGGCAAGCTTTGAGAATCATCGACCTCCACTGTTACCCCAACACCGAGCCCTGGATTAAATCCCAGGGCCCCTACGTCGAGGCCTTGGCCGAATACTGGAATCGCGCCTGGACGGCCAAGACCGAGCCGGAAGTCATCGAAGACTTCAAAAAAGCGGGGGTGGAGGCGGTTCTCGTCGCCTTCGATATCGAAACCGTGACCGCAACGCCCCCCTGCTCCAACGAGTATGTCGCAAGGATGCGTGACGACAATCCTGGCGTGATCCGGCAGGCTTGGGCCGCGGTCGATCCGCTAAAGGGCGACGCGGCGATACACGAAGCCAGCAAGGCAATCAAAGAACTCGGCATGCTCGGCTTTCACTTTCACCCGATCATGGGCCATTTCTCCGTCGACGACCGCAAGCTCTATCCGCTGTGGGAAACTATCAACGCGTTACGGGCTCCGGTCATGATCGACGTCGGTACCACGGGCATGGGAGCCGGTATGCCCGGCGGCCTCGGCGCGGTCATACGGCACGCGCACCCGGCAGCGATCGACCAGCTCGCCGCCGATTTTCCCAATCTCAGCATCGTTGCCGCGCACCCGGGCTGGCCGTGGACCGAGGAGATGATCGCCGTGGCGCTTCACAAGGGCAATGTGTCGTGGGAGCTATCGGGCTGGGCGCCCAAATATTTCCCCGATCCATTGAAGCGGGATATCCGCAGTCGGCTCAAGGATAAGATCATGTTCGGCAGCGATTATCCGAGTATTCCCTATGAGCGTCTGCTGCGTGAATGGCGGGAGTTAGGATACTCGGACGAACTGATGGAGAAGATCTTCCACGGCAATGCCGAGCGGATTCTCGGTTTATAGCGACGAGAACGGAGGGTAAGCCATGAACATCGATTTTCACGCCCATCTCTACCCTGAGGAATACTTGAAGAAACTCGAAGCCTCCAAGGGGGATGTAAGAATCGAGAAGAACGAGAGGGGGGAGAGAATTATTTTGAGTATGGGGGCCAAGGCCGGGCCCGTTACGGAGGACTTTTTTGATGCCGAGGTAAGGCTGGACAGAATCAACGAAAACAATGTGGACATGCAGATTTTATCGACTCCTCATCCCGGAGTGGATCGTTTTTCTCCCGCTGAAAGCGCCGAGATGTGCAAAATCATCAATGACGGGCTTTCCAGGGTCGTGAAAAAGCACCCCGATCACTTTCAGGCTCTCGCCATGCTTCCCCTCATCGACACCAAGCTGGCGTTAAAGGAGCTCGATAGAGCCGTTCTCGATCTCGGGCTCAAAGGGATGTGCATGCTCACGAATGTAGCCGGCAAGACCTCGGACTCGGACTTTCTCCTTCCCGTCTACGAGCGGGCCCAGTCATTGGGAATACCGATATTCATTCACCCGACCACCCCTTTGGGTGCGCAGGTCATGCAAGAATGGCGGCTCGCGGTCATTCTTGGATTCGAGTTCGACATCATGTTATCGGCGACCCGCCTTGCCTACGCCGGAGTCATTGAGAGGTTCCCGGAACTCCATTTCGTTATCTCCCATCTCGGAGCCGGGATACCGTTCGTGGCGGGGAGAATCGACCGCGGATACGACGATCCGACATGTGGCATCAAAACCGAAAGACGCACTTCGGAGTATTTGAAAGAGCTTTATTGCGACACCGTCTCGTTCTACAAGCCGGCCCTAATGATGGCTTACCATTTCTATGGTGCGGACCGGATGGTTTTAGGCAGCGACTTCCCCCTGCTCATCGGCGACCTGCCGGGCGCCGTCCCCAGTATCGAGGATATGGACATATCAAAGGAAGAAAAGGCAAAGATCCTTGGCGGGAACGTTAAACGACTCCTAAAACTTTAGCCGAAAGACGCCTCTCCGTTCGGGAGTGCGAGCCAAATGAAAATCGGCATTGTCGGCGGCGGCCCAGCCGGGCTCTATTTCGCGCTCTTGATGAAGAATCTCAATCCGGCTTACGAAATCAGGCTGCTGGAGCAGAACCCGGACGACGCGACGTATGGTTGGGGAGTAGTTTTTTCGGACCGGGCCGTGTCTTTCTTGGAACAAATCGATCCCGACTCTTACCTCGACATCAAAACCAGCCTTGAGAGTTGGAACGAATTAGTGATCGTCCACAAAGGGCAGCCGGTGCCTATTGATGGGAGCGTATTTTCAGGAATCAGCCGGATCAAGCTTTTACACATTCTTCAGGAACACTGCCATCGTCGTGGGGTTGACCTCCAATTCGAAACGCGGGTTACGGATCTCGAGGTGTTTGCCGATTGTGACCTGATCGTGGGCGCCGATGGAGTAAACAGCGTTGTCCGGCAGAAATACAGCGATTTTTTTCGGCCCTCGCTCGACGTGGGGTCGAACAAATACATCTGGTATGGGACCCACCAGGTGTTTAATGCCCTGTCATTGGTTTTTCGCGAGAACCAAGACGGGGTGTTCGTGGCTCATGCCTACAGATACACCCCGACGACCAGCACATTCATCGTGGAATGTGATACGGCGACTTGGGGAAAAGCGGGGTTTGGCTCGATGTCCGATGAGGAAAGCCGGGCATACTGCGAGAAGGTCTTCGTAACGGATTTAGACGGACACCCTCTGTTGTCGAACAAGTCGAACTGGATGAACTTCATCGTGGTCCGTAACCGGCGCTGGTACCATGACAACGTCGTGCTGATCGGCGACGCCTTGCGAACGGTTCATTTTTCCATCGGCTCGGGGACAAGGACAGCCTTCGAAGATGCCATTGCCTTGTCCGCGGCGTTCGAAAGACATGGGGAGGATGTCGGAGCGGCCTTGCAGACATTTGAAAAGATTAGAAAGCCGCCGGCTGATCAGTTGCTAAGGGTCGCTCAAAAGAGCCTGGTTTGGTATGAAAACATAAGAAACCTCATGCACCTCGATCCGATGGCATTTGTTTACGCTTACATGATGCGCGGCGGAAAAGTTAACCACGAAAGTTTGAGGCAAAAAGCCCCCAAATTCATCGCGGCTTACGAAACCTACCAGGCCGGCGAGAGGAGTTAGCGGAAGCCGTCCGGATGCTTGGGGGTGGAGTTCCGGCAATCTTGTAAACCGCGGGGTTCTAAGATAGATAGGCACCAAAGGGTACGCGGCTCACAAAGTTCTCCCATCGTCTCGATACGACATAAAAAGACAGGTAAAGAAAGAGGAGGAGAGTTATGAATCCAAAAAGGCTCTTTTCCCTGCTGCTGGTCGTAAGCCTTTGGGCGTTCGCTCTGGATGAAATCCAGGCCCAGACCAAGAAAACGGTCGTTCGTCTCAACTACTCGGGAAGCATCTATGCCACGACATCCGTCGTCGGAGTAGAAAAAGGCTTCTTCGACCAAGCGGGCCTCATCGTCAATGCCAGCCCGGAGTCCTCCGGGCAGGTCGCCCTCCAAGCTTTGATTGGCGGCTCCACAGACTTTGCCGTGGGCGCTAACGTGCGGCCCATCCAGGCATTGGCGCGTGACCTGCCGATAAAGGTTATCGCGCTCAGCACCTGGGGTTTTGCCGGTTACGTCCTCGTCCCAGTAAAGGACACAACAACTCAAAAGATTGAAGACCTGAAAGGCAAGACTCTGGCGGTGCAGGTCGGATCCGGCACGCATACGGTTTGGCTCCGCTATCTGCGGCATAAAGGAATCCCCGAGAGTGATTTTAAGATCAAAAACATAGAGACCGAGCAGATCCCCGCAGCCTTTGAAGCAGGCGGTATTGACGGCTCCATCGCCTGGGACCCTTACGCTACGCTGATCACCGAGAAGGGGCTCGGCCGGGCCATCCTGACTCCCAAAGAGATCGCCGAACCGATTAACGTTACCTATCCGTTTTTTGTCATGACGACGGAGGAGACGATCAAGAAAAAACCTGAGATGGTGCAGAAATTTGTGAATGCCTGGGCCAGGACGCTCGACTACATCCATAAGAACAAAGCCGAGGTCGCAGAGGTCATGCAGGCCTTCTTCGCCCGAGAGGGGACCAAGCTTTCCAAAGAGACCGTAAAAAAGCTCCTGAATGGCACCAATTACGATCATGTTAAGGTTACGATGGCCGACATCGACGATACAATGGAGAGCGCCAAGATCCAGTTCGAGCAGAAAAAATTAAAGAAGCTCCCTGACTTAAAACAGCATGTCGATAATAGCTTCGCGGAAAAAGCCGAAAAGGCAATGAAAGCAACGAAGGCGAAGCGCTAGGTCCGTGTTCGCAATCCGTGCTTGTTAAAGGAGGAACCCATGAATCTCAAAAACCTAAGCCGACTTTTGACAGTTATCTCGGTAGCATTCTTTGCCCTCTCCTTAGATCTCCCCGAGGGCTCGGCACAGCAGAAATCACAGATCCACGTTACCTACTCAGAGAATATGTACGCCGCCATAGCCGTGGTGGCGATCGAAAAAGGCTACCTCAGCGCACAAGGTCTGGATGTCAAGCACGCCAGCGAAGGTACTGCCACGGAGGTACTGGAGGCGATGGTAGGAGGATCTACCGATTTTGGCATCGCCTCGCCTTCCCGCATCGAGGTCATGGCGAGAAAAAAACTGCCGATCAAGGCAATCGCCTTGAACGCGTACGGTTTTACCGGCAGCGTAGTGGTTCCGAAAAAGGACGCAACCACGAAGACCATGGCGGATCTGAAAGGAAAGGCGGTCGCCGTTCAGCTCGGTACCGGGACCTACGGGGTCTGGGCGCGCTATCTTAAGACCCAAGGCCTTTCCACGAAGGATTTCACGATCAAGAATACCAGCAATCCCTTGATCCCCGCGGCCATGGAGTCAGGCTCCGTCTATGCGGCAGTGACCTGGGAGCCTTCTCCGAGGCGGATGGTCGTTAAGGGTATTGGTCGAGTCCTCCTCGGCCCAGACGATCTCGCTCGAGCCGCAAATTCCTCCTATCCTTTTTTCCTCATCGTTCCTTCGAGGCTTATTGACCAGAAACCTGAAGTGGTTCAAAAAGTCGCCAATGCCTGGGCTCAATCTCTCAAGTACATCCGAGAAAACCCGGATGATGTGGCGCGCATCATGCAGGAGTCGATGAAGAAGATGAGGGGCATTTCCCTGGACATTAATGATGTCAAACGCGAGGTCTACCTGACCAAGTATGACCGCCTGCTCATCAACGATGTGGACATCAAGGACACGGAAGAATTGGCCCGGGTCCTGGTTGAGGAGGGGAGAATCAAAGCCGTGCCGGATATCCGATCGGTCATCGATAATCGGTTCGCGGAAAGGGCCAAATAAGTTAGCTGGCGATGCAAAGAGCAACCGAGGCTACGATTCCAGAGGTGGGCGCGGAGCTGAGACCCGAGATTCGCGCCACGCCTTCCTACTACCTCCACGCCTTCCTCGACAACTTTATCCCCCTGGCTTTTGTCCTCCTTCTCTGGGAGGGAGTGGCCCGGTTGGAGATCATCCACCCGGCCCTTTTTCCGACAGTCACAGAGATCTTCGTAAAGATGTGGGAGCTCACGCTGGAGGGGATTTTCTTAAAAGACGTTTTTCACTCCTTGGCTCGCCTCCTCTCCAGCGTGTTCTTCGCCATGATCGTCGGGACCCTCAGCGGCCTGCTGATGGGAACCAGCCGCTGGGTGGAAAAGGTCCTCATCCCGCCGCTTAATTTTTTTCTTGCCATTCCTGGCATCGCCATCTTCCCCATCGTGATCCTCTGGTTTGGTCTCACGGAGAAGGCGATCATATTTACCCTTGCCTTCGAGGCGAGCCTCAGCATCATGCTCAACACCTGGGGCGGGGTGAAAAGCGTCGATATCTCGTTAATCAATGCGGGGCGCGCCCTGGGAGCCCACGGGTATGCTCTTTTTTATAAGATTCTCATCCCTGCGGCTTTGCCCGCTATCATCACCGGCTACCGGCAGGGCTTCTCGCGCGCCTGGCGCATCCTCGTGGCCGGCGAGATGCTCGCCTCCATCGGCACTGGCATCGGCTTTCGCATCTTTGAGGCACGCGCCTTTCTCGCCTCTGATGTCATGTACGCCGGGGTGATCGTCATCGGGATTCTCGGCTTCCTCCTGGAGCGGGTGGCGCTCCGATCACTCGAGATCTTCACCGTGCAGCGCTGGGGGATGGTGCGAGAGTTATGAGAGCCGAAGGGGCGAGGCTGGAGGTCGTGGGCGAACCCTTCGGGATCTCAAATGGCAAATTTCAAATTGGAAATCTGAGATCTGCAATTTGGGATCTGAGATTCCGAGCGTAGCGAGGCTAGCCATGGCCAAATCCAAGCTCATTGTGCACAACCTTCACAAGGTCTTCCAAGTAGATGAGGGCTTCGGCAGGTTTTCCTCCATCACCGCCATCGACAATGTCGACTTGGAAGTGAGCGAAGGAGAGCTTGTCACCATTATTGGTCCCAGCGGCTGTGGCAAATCGACGCTGCTCATGATCCTTGCGGGCCTCTATGAAAAATCCTCGGGTGATGTGCTACTCGATGGGACTCCCATCAACGGCCCAGGGTTGGATCGCGGGGTTGTCTTCCAGGAATTCGCCCTCTTTCCCTGGCTCAGCGTGCGCAACAATATCTGCTTTGGCTTAAAGATGAAGGGGACCCCCGTCTCCGAACACGATCGCATCGTGAGGCACTTTCTCAAAATGGTGAAGCTCGAGGAGTTTGAGAAAATCTTTCCCCACCGCCTCTCAGGAGGGATGAAGCAGCGGGTAGGGATCGCTCGGGCAATGGCCTACTCCCCGGAGCTCCTCCTGATGGATGAGCCCTTCGGCGCCCTGGACGCCCAGACGCGCACGAGCCTGCAGCAGATGCTCGTCGACATCTGGGCCGAGACCAAGAAAACCATTCTTTTTGTGACCCACAGCGTCCGTGAGGCGGTCTTTCTCTCGGACCGGATCGTGGTTTTAAGCCGCCGCCCTTCAAAGGTCAGGAAGGTTATCGAGGTCCGGTTGCCGCGACCCCGCCAGAGACTCTCGGAGGCCTTCCTGCGCCACGAAGAGGAACTGGAAGAGTTAATTGCGGCAGAGCTTTCGGCGGAAAGCGAAACGCAAGAGGCGTATCCGGCATGAGGGAATCCCTGCTCAAGCTGACCCAGCCCGAGGCCGAGGCGATCCTAAAACGGAGTGGCTTGGTGATCTTGCCGATGGGGAGCGTGGAGCAGCACGGCCCCCATCTTCCGTGCGGTACGGACTATCTCGCTTCGCTCGTGATCGGGCAAAAAGTGGCGGAGAAAGTCGACGGCTTGCTGCTCCCCTTCTCCCCGATCGGCGTCACCCCCTTCCATATGTCGTTTGCCGGCACGTTGAGCCTCAAGCCCCAAACCTTCATCGCCGTGGTCGAAGATATCTGCGAGAGCGTGATCCGGCATGGCGCGAAAAAAATCGTCTTTCTCAACTGGCACGAGGGAAACACTTCTGCCATGAACCTTGCGGCGGTCTCGGTTCAGCAGCGCCACCCGGTGCGCGTGCTGGTGGTCCAAGCGTGCTATATCGCCCACGAGCTCTTTGGGAAGGAGTGCGGCTTGACGCACGGCGGGGAACTGGAGGTCCTGCCCATCCTCGCCTACGATCCCTCCCTGGTTCACCTGGAGCGGGCCACCAACCCCTCGCCACCGGAGCAGGCCCGAAGAATCGACAGCCTCAGGCGCGGCCGCGCCGCTTATCCCTTTCTCAGGGACATCCGAGAGCTCGCCCCAACAGGCTGGTACGGCGAGCCGCAGAAGGCCAACCCGGGAAAAGCGCGGGAATTTTTGGAGCAGGTGGCCGAGGCTTCAGCAAAATACATTTTAGACACCTTTAAGGAGTCGGAAGCGAATGGCTAACGCACCCGTCAGGGTGGCTTCGGTGGGCCTCGGGCGTTGGGCCAA
>Ga0156031_1137_pt1 | contig 15161 bp, 15 predicted proteins | sample RifCSPlowO2_02_FD_107685 | JGI IMG/M metagenome (GOLD analysis project Ga0156031, IMG submission 107685) | Deltaproteobacteria bacterium RIFCSPLOWO2_02_FULL_57_26
AACATTTGACTCTATGGCCCTAAACTCGCATAGCCAATGAGAACGTCTTCACATATGAGCCAAGAGCGGATTTGACCCCATTTTCAGGTGTTGAAAACCTAAAGCGGCATTTTCATGTCAGGATTGCGAGGTTTGACAAGCTGGCTGATTGATGGAGAAGGAACTTCCTCCACCGAATCGGCAAAGAGAGGGGTGTGTCCATGAATAGCACGATAAGCGCGTTCGTGATGGGCCTTTTTTTGCTCTTCTCTGGTCTGCCTGAAGCGACAGCGGAAAGGGTTAATTTTTCCTTTAGTGCCCTTAGCGGGGTTCAATCTCCTCTTTGGGTTGCTAAAGAGGTAGGTTTTTTTCAAAAACACGATATCGATGCGCGGCTCGTGTACATTCCTGGTGGGAGCGTGGGTGTGCAAGCGATGCTTTCGGGCGAATTGCAGATGGGGATCTCGTCGCCAGGTGCGGTTATCCGGTCGAATCTTGCGGGCTCCGATTTTGTTTATGTAGGGGTCAGCAGTAACAAGTTGGACTTTGTGCTGGTGACTGCCAAAAATATCACCGACCTAAAGCAAATGCGAGGAAAGAGAGTCGGGGTGGGCCGCTTCGGGGGTGCTCCTGATTACACCATACGTATTATCCTTGAGAAGCTCGGTCTAATACCGGACAAGGACATTTTTCTCCTTCAGACGCTTGGCGGCCAACCGACACGTCTGGCCATTCTGCAGTCGGGGGCCATGGAGGGAATTGCAATCAGTCCTCCCCTCACCCTGCGGGCCAAGCAGTTGGGATTTAATCTGCTGTTGGACTTCTCGGAGGTTATGCTCCATTTTTTCACGAACGGCTTCATTACCACACGTAGATATGTCCGAGATAAGCCGGCGGTTGTAGAGAACGCCATTAAAGCGCTGACCGATGCCACCAGGTATATCTTTTCTAATGAGGACGGCACGATAAAGATCGTCGGTCGCTACATGAAAATTACCGATGAAGCATTTTTGAGGAGTTACTACCGCGAGGCTCTGCTGGGGCAGATCAATAAAACTCTATATCCCGACATCAAGGCTGTAGAGTTCGTATTAGAGCAGGAGCGCAAATTCGATCCGGCAGCGGCAAAGGTGCGGCCTGAGGATTTCGTAGATACCAGGTTTCTCTATTAGCTGAGGAAGGAAGGATACTGAGTAACGCCCGGATAAGGGGTCAAGTCCGCTCTTGGCTCTTTAGCAACAACCGCCCGATCTGCTGCGCTCTGGTCTGCACTCAAATGGATTTGCTTTTGCGGTGTAGTCATCGGAAACTCACAGACCACCTGCGTGACCGCCCGCCAGGCCCGGTCCAAGATTCCAATGTAGTCGCGAAAGATGACGGACTAGCCCCGGATCGTGATTTTGGGGCGGGGAGTATCCGATAAGGTGCTGTTATTTCATCAACCTGGGAGCGGCTTCCGGATAGACCTGTCTGCCAGCCCCAGGCGGGGCTGGACATTCCCTTCAGACAAGACGAGGATGCACCCCGTCTAGGCCTTGGCCGCTTGGATCTCGCGGCGGGTCTGGACTTTGGCGGCCTCGCGCGCGATCGCGACCCTGCCGGTGCGCACGATCTCCTTGATCCCGAGGGGTTTCAGTAAATTGATCAGCGCCTCGACCTTGTCCACGTCCCCCGTCACCTCGACCGTGTAGGTCGTCGGGGAGGAATCGACGATCTTGGCCCGAAAGATATCGGCGATCCGGATTGCCTCATCGCGATGCTCAGGCCGAGTGTGGATCTTGATGAGCGCGGTCTCGCGATCAAGGAAATTCGTTTCCGTTAGGTCCACTACCTTCAGCACCTCGATGACCTTGTTGAGCTGCTTGATGATTTGCTCGACGACCGGGTCATCCCCTTGCGTAACGATGGTGATCATGGAGGTCGTTGGGTCCAAGGTGGGCGCCACGGATAGGCTCTCGATATTATAGCCCCGAGCGCTAAACAGACCCGCGACCCTGGCTAAGACGCCGGCTTTATTCTCAACCTGTACCGAAATGATGTGTTCCATCCGATGGGGTGTTAAGCGGGAAGAACACCTTCCCCCTCCTCAGCCTTCTTCTTCGCCAGACCGCTCCTGTCCACCTTCCTAAGCTCGGGCGGATCCTCCAGCATCATCTCATGCTGCGCCCCACCGGCCGGAATCATGGGATAACAGTTCTCAAACGGGTCCACGTGGAAGTCCATAAGAACCGGTCCGCGGTGTTTTAGCCCCTCGCGGATCACGGGTTCCACCTCTGCGGGCTTTAGCGCCCTCAGTCCGAGAATGCCGTAGGCCTCCGCGAGCTTGACAAAATCGGGGATCTCGCCCAGGTAACTCGATGCGTAGCGGCTTTCATAGAACAGATCCTGCCACTGGCGGACCATCCCGTGAAACTTATTATTGATCAGAACAATCTTGACCGGAAGCTTATAGATCGCCGCGGTCGCCAGCTCCTGAGGATTCATCTGAAAGCTCCCCTCGCTGGTGATACACAGGACCAGCTTGTCGGGATAGGCCTTCTGCGCCCCCAAAGCAGCCGGGAACCCAAACCCCATCGTACCGAGCCCACCCGAGGTGATAAAGGTCCGCGGCTTGGCGCCCCGGAAATACTGGGCCGCCCACATCTGGTGCTGGCCTACGTCGGTCACGACGATGCCTTCGTGGTTGGTCATTTCAAACACCCGCTCGATAACGAACTGGGGCTTAACTACTTTCGCACCCTGCTCATAGCGTAGCGGATGGGCTCGTTTCCATTCCTCGATCTGTTCCCGCCATGGGCGCCGCTGTTCTTTCAAATCGCTCTGCTTGCCGTCCATGGCTCGCAGGTAAACATTCAGTTGCCTGAGCACGGTCTTGACGTCCCCCACGATGGGAATGTGGGCGTGGATATTTTTCTTAATCGAGGTTGGATCGATGTCGATATGGATCACGCGTGCGTCAGGACAGAAATCCGAGAGCTTTCCGGTCACCCGGTCATCAAAGCGCGCCCCAACAGCGATCAAAAGATCCGCATGGTGCATCGCCATGTTGCTCCAGTACCCTCCGTGCATGCCCAGCATGCCCATGCACAGCGGATGGGCACCGGGAAAACTTCCCAGGCCCATCAGGGTCATGGTTACCGGAACCTGGGCAAGCTCGGCCACCTCACGGACCTCCTCTGCCGCATCGGAGAATACCGCCCCCCCACCGACGTAGATGACCGGCCGTTTGGCCGTCTTGATCTCCTCAGCCGCCTGCTTGATCTGGTATTTGTTGCCTTCGTAAGTAGGATTATAGCCGCGCACTTGGACCTTCTCAGGGTACTTGAAGTCAGCTTTATTCGTGCTCACGTCTTTGGGGATATCGACCAAAACCGGCCCGGGACGGCCGGTGGTGGCGATATAGAACGCTTCCTTGATGGTCCGAGCCAGATCGTTCACGTCCTTCACCAGAACATTGTGTTTGGTACAGGGACGGCTGATGCCGATATTGTCGGCTTCCTGGAAGGCATCATTGCCAATCAGGTTTGTGGAGACCTGTCCGGTGAAAGCCACCAGAGGCACCGAGTCCATGTAGGCATCGGCCAGTCCCGTCACGATATTGGTCATCCCTGGGCCGGAGGTCACCAGGACGACTCCAGCCTTGCCAGTCGCCTTGGCATATCCTTCCGCCATATGGGCCGCCCCCTGCTCATGGCGCGTCAGGATAACATCGAGGTCCTTCTGTTGGTGGAGAACATCAAAAATCTTGAGAACCACTCCTCCGGGGATCCCGAAGACCACCTTCACGCCTTCCTGTTTGAGCGACTCAAGAAAAATCTCAGCTCCGGTCTTCTTCATTCCGTCCCCCTTTGAACTCCCGTCTGGCGATATCTTCCCAAGATCTCCATGATCTTATCTTTTCCTGCGAGTTTGAGTTTTTGTAGCCGCTTTTTTTCCAGCTCCTCACCCGGGGTGAGGTGGGCTTTATGCTGGTATCCTTGGAGCTTTCGTTTCAAATCCTGATGTTCATCGTAGTATTTCCTAAGCTCCGGGTCTTTATCCAAAAGCGAAATGATGAGCGTTTCCTCTCCCTGCTCCATGTGACAGCCTCCTTCGTAATCTAAGCCCAGGAATTTTCCATCTATCGCACTATACCGCTTTTGTCAACGGAACCCAAAAAACTTCAGTCTTTCCTACAACTTATCCCCAGGACAACCTCTTTTCAATTCGGCTTCCGAAGGGCGTAGATAAAGGGGCACCAAAGGACCGACGGTATCGAAGTCACTCCGCTTTAACCTTTGCTCCCCGAGCCGGGCCACGGCGCTGGCAATGGAGGGGAAACCCTCGCCCAGAGTTAGCGAGGCTCGCCCGCCCAGAACGCCTTCAATCAGGTCACCGTACACGCTAGTCCCATCCCCGATAAACAGGCATGGACTGCTTGGGTCGCAGGAGCGAATTCGGTCGATCACCTTCCCGGGAGAGTCGACGAGGTCTTCGCTCAGGCGCTCCAGCACCGTGGCCTTGCGCCGAAAAACTGCGGCATAAACTTCCTTCCTCCGCGCATCCAGAAACGGGCAAACCAAACCTTCCCAACCCATAACGCGCTCCGCGACGGCATCCAGGGTTGGGACACCGACCACAGGGACGCTCCAGCCGTAGGCCAACCCCTTGACTGTACTCAAGCCGATGCGCAATCCGGTGAACGAGCCGGGCCCGATGGACACCGCCAGGGCGGAAAGCTCGTCCATCGACTTTCCGGCCCTTTTCAAAAGCCCGTCTAGAAGCGGCAGGATGGCCACCGCGTGATTGGGTCGCTCCACCCGCGCTCCAACCGCGGCCTCCTGATTCCCGTTCGACTGCACTGCCTCCAGCACGAGCTTGCCGTCTTCTACGAGGGCGACGCTGGCCACGGCCGTCGCCGTGTCAATCCCCAAGACTTTCATCCACCTCTCCAACCTTCGAAAAAGCGACTGAGGTCGTTGTAGAAAGCGTAAATCATGATGAGAATGAGAACGAACACACCGATCTGTTGCGCCCGCTCGCGGTGCTTGATCTCGACCGGCCGGCCGAGGCCCCATTCGAAGAGAAAAAACAGCAGGTGGCCCCCGTCAAGGACCGGAATGGGGAGTAGATTCAGCACGCCCAGGTTGACGCTCAGGATGGCGATAAAAAAGAAAAAGCTCGTTAGCCCCTCGCGCGCCTGCTGCCCGGCCATCTGCGCGATCAACAGGGGTCCCCCGAGATTTCGCGGTGAGACCTCCCCTTTGATCATCTTATAGAGCGCCACCAGCGTGAGCAGGGAATACTCTCCGGTTTTATAAAAGGCTTTGCCCGCAGCCAACCACGGGGCACTTTTTTCAATCGCAACTTCGCTCGCGACTCCAATGGCCCAGACCTCAATCGTTTCTCCGTAGAGGTTCCTCCCTTCCCTCCGCGTCGGCTGGACCACAATTTCGATCTCGCGGCTATCCCGCATTAGCCGAAGGCTTAGCGGTTTTCCGTCGCTTTGCTTAATCCGGCTCGATAGTTCCTCCCACTTTTTGACCGCCCGGCCATCCACCGCAACAATCCGGTCACCCTTTTGCATCCCCGCCAGGGCCGCGGGTGACTCGGGCTCCACACCCCCGACAGTGGTCGTCAACACAGGGATGCCGTGGGCCACGAAAATCCACATGAAGACCGCGGCCGCGAGCAGGAGGTTGAAAAGCGGGCCCGCCGCCACAATGGCCGTTCTCTTGGCAAGCCCCTGATGGGAAAAGGATTTGTGGATATCTGCCTGCTGGACTTCGACCTCGGCATCCTCGCCGATCATCTTGACGTAGCCTCCCAAGGGGAAGGCGCTCAGAGCATACTCGGTTTCCCCCACCTTTCTGGACCAGATCTTCGGTCCAAAACCGACCGAGAACGTCAGGACCCCAACGCCGGAAATTTTCGCTATCAGGAAATGACCCAGCTCGTGGATCACAATCAAAATCCCCAGCCCTACCAGAGCCGAGACAATCGCGTAAATAACCGTGGTCATGCACTCCTCTCCTTTACTGTTTTGCCAGAGACGCCGCTTTTTCCCGCGCCCAACGGTCCACGTCCAGAATCTCCTGCACCGCGCGTGGGTGGGTGCTCACGTGCGCTCGCATCGTCTTCTCAATAATCCGATGAATGTCGCGGAAACCGACGCGCCTCTCCAGAAACGCGGCCACGGCAACCTCGTTAGCAGCATTGAGAACTGCGGGCATCGTCCCGCCCTCCGCCAACGCCTCGTAGGCGAGCTTTAGGGCGGGGTATCTACGCTTCTCCACGGGGAGGAAAGTCAGTGCACCCAACCGCGTTAACTCCAGCGGTCGCCAACTCGTTTTGAGACGGCAGGGATAGGACAAAGCATAGGCGATCGGAATCCGCATGTCAGGGATGCCCAGCTGAGCCATGATCGAGCCATCTTGATAGCGCACCATTGAGTGGATCACGCTTTGGGGGTGGATGACGACTTCCACTTGCGAAGGCGCGACATCGAAGAGCCACCGCGCCTCAACCACCTCCAACCCCTTATTCATCATGGTCGCCGAATCAATGGTAATCTTTGGCCCCATCTTCCAATTCGGATGCTTTAACGCCTCCTTCACGGTAACACGATGCAGCCGCTTAAGAGAAGCCCGGAGGAAAGGTCCACCCGAGGCCGTCAGGATAATGCGATCTACGTCTTCGCGCCGGTTCCCCTGCAGGCATTGAAAAATGGCGCTGTGTTCGCTGTCCACGGGGAGCAGCCGCACTCCCCTTTGCTTGGCCTCCTGTACAAAGATCTCTCCGGCCATCACCAGGGCTTCTTTGTTGGCAAGCGCCACCTCTTTCCCCGCCCGGACCGCCTCGAAGGTGGGAACCAGACCGGCCCCTCCCACGATCGCCGCCAGCACCACATCGACTCCATTCGCCGTGGCGACATTGACCGCACCCGCTTCTCCCCACAGGAGCTCCACCGAGTGCGTGCCCAAGAGACGACGGAGCTCAGGGATTCGCTCCTTTTCCCGGATGCTCACCCAGCGGGGCGAAAACTCTTTGATCTGCGAGGCAAGAAGTTTGAGGTTGCGGCCGGCAACCAGCCCGGCGGCCTTGAATTCTTCGGGAAAGCGACGGACCAGGTCCAGAGTGCTCACTCCCACCGAACCCGTGGAGCCCAGAAGCGCGATGGACTTCATAGGCGGAGAAACCTCAGGTAGTAGGTGGTGAACACCACCGGGAATATAAGACTATCCACGCGATCCAGCAACCCTCCGTGGCCGGGAAGCAGATGGCCCGAATCCTTGACGGAAAAGGCCCGCTTGATCCACGACTCGAACAGATCACCAGCCTGCCCGAGCAAGCTCAAGACGAAGGACAAGAGCAGCGTCTCCGGCTGGGGCAGCGCTGGGAGCAGAAATTTGCCTCCGATCAACCCGACAAGAAGGCTCGTCCCGATGCCGCCCAGGGCTCCCTCCACGGTCTTGGCCGGGCTGATCTCAGGGGATAAACGGGTCCGACCGAGAAAGCTTCCCACGAAATACGAGGCCGTATCCCCTCCCATGATCACCAGGAGAACCCACAGGACCCAGCCCCTCCCACCCCGCATCCGGTAAAGGAGAAACAAATGGGGCAGCAAGTAGCCGATGTAGAGAACACCCAACAGGGTCCAACTCAGGACTTGATACCTTTCCCGCAGCTCCCCGCCAAAAAAGAGATACGTCAGGCACGCGACCACAATCAACCCGCCGAGCCAGGACCCAGGATCGGGGACGCCAGGTATGAGAAGACCGAAGGAGGCCACAGCGCCCAGGAGCACGCCCAAGATCTGCTCCCGGCGCCGGCCTGGAAAAACCATCAGGAAGTACTCCCACAAACCGATCGCCGTAGCGACAAAAACCAGGAGCGCGAATTGCCACGGGCGCCCCCAAGCAATGATAACGACCAACAGGGGAAGCCCCACCAGGGCGGTCGCCACCCTAGATATGATCTTCGAGCTCACCGGCTTCCCTTCACCGTGGGCGGCGCTGGATTGAGCTGTTCGTCAGTGCGGCCGAATCTCCGGTGGCGCCGCTGGTACGCCGAAAGCGCCTGGAGATACTCCTTCTCTCGAAAGTCGGGCCACAGGGTGGGCGTAATGTAGAGCTCCGTGTAGGGAATTTGCCAGAGATAGAAATTGCTGATGCGCATCTCGCCGCTGGTCCGGATCAACAAGTCGGGGTCCGGAATGGAGCCTGTCTCCATCTGGGCGGAAATCATCTCCTCATCGATGTCCTCCACGGCACAAACCCCGTCACGGACTTTCCGGGCGATGCTCTGAACCATCTGCACGATATCATCGCGCCCACTGTAACTGAGCGCTAAAACGACGGTCATCCCCATATTTTTTCGCGTGGCCCGCATCGCGTGCTCCAAGGTGCGAAGCACGGGTGGCGGCAAACGCTCTTTATCGCCGATCGCCAGAAGACGGATCCCGTGGCGCATCATTTTAGGTTGCTCCACCTCCAGATAGCGCTCAAGGAGATTCATCAGAGCGTGGACTTCGTCCTTGGGACGCAGCCAGTTCTCAGTCGAAAACGCATACAGGGAGAGATACGGGATACCCAGCCTGCGGCTCAGCTCGACCACTGCCCGGACAGAAGCCCTTCCCCGGCGGTGGCCTTCGATACGGCTCTTACCTCTTAACCTAGCCCAACGTCCGTTGCCATCCATGATAATGGCGACATGCCGGGGCAACCGACTCTTGTCTAGGCCGCTTAGGTTCATCCTAGGTTGAAAAGAGTTGGAGGAGAAATGCGGGCCTTAGACCTCCATGATCTCGTCTTCCTTGGCCTTCAGCGCCTTGTCGATCCTCCCGATGAAATCGCCGGTGATCTTTTGGACTCGGTCTTGGCAGTGCTTGAAATCGTCCTCGGTGATCTCCTTCTTTTTCTCCATTTCCTTGAGTCTCTCAAGGGCGATCCGCCGATGGTTGCGCACGGAGACGCGGAATTCCTCCGCCACCTTTTTGACGTGTTTGACGAGTTCTTTACGCCGCTCCTGGGTCAGCTCCGGGATCGGAATCCGGATCACCTTCCCATCGTTGTTCGGCGTCAATCCCAGATCGGTTTTCAGGATCGCCTTTTCGATGCTCCCGACGGCGCTCCGATCGTAAGGCTGGACGACCAGCAACCGGGGCTCAGGCGCCGATAGATTGGCCAAGCGATTGAGGGGAGTGGAGGCGCCGTAATAATCGACCATGATGCCTTCCAGAAGCGCCGTCGACGCCCTCCCGGTTCTAAGCTTCGCCATATCCTTACGAAAGGCTACGACCGATTTTTCCATCTCCTTTTGGAGATCATTATAAAAGGTCTCGTTCATTTTCTCCCCGTGCTCACCAGGGTCCCGATTTCTTCGCCGCAGACCACGCGTTTGATGTTGCCCTTCTCCATAATATTAAAGACCACGATGGGCAAATGATTGTCCATACAGAGCGAGATCGCCGTTGAGTCCATGACCTTGAGTTCCTTATTGAGAACTTCGATATAGGTCAGCTCCCCGTACCTCTTGGCTCCCTGATGTTTTAGAGGATCCGCATCGTAAACCCCATCCACCTTGGTCGCCTTGAGGATCACTTCAGCACCGATTTCCATCGCTCGCAGGCTGGCCGTCGTATCGGTCGTGAAATACGGGTTGCCGGTGCCTCCCGCGAAGATCACGACCCTGCCCTTCTCGAGATGGCGGGTGGCCCGACGCCGGATGTAAGGCTCCGCCACTTGACGCATCTCGATGGCAGACATCACCCGGGTGGAGACCCCGATCTTCTCCAAGGCATCCTGCAGGGCCAAGCTGTTGATGACCGTCGCGAGCATCCCCATCGTGTCAGCGGCGGCCCGCTCCATTGCCCACCCTCCAGCCTCCGCGCCGCGAAAGATATTGCCCCCTCCCATCACCAGCGCCATCTCGCAGCCCATCTCCTTAACCTCTTTAATCTCCTCGGCAAAGGCCTGCACCATCTTGCCGTCAATGCCGAACCTTTGGGCCCCGGCCAAGACCTCGCCGGTCACTTTCAAGATGACCCGCTTATATTTTAGACTTGCGCTCGGCATGTCCGGCTTCGCCCGCGGCGCTGGAACCGATTACGATCTCTCGATCCCTTCGCCCAGATGGTAGAGCACAAAGCGACGCACTTGAATGTTTTCCCCGAGGCGGGCGATCGCGTCCTGTACCAGATCACCCACCTTGCGGTCAGGATCCTTGATGAAGGCTTGCTCCAACAGACAGACCTCAGAGTAAAATCGCTCGATTTTGCCAGCGACGATCTTGTCCACGACTTTGTCGGGCTTCCCCGAGTCGATGGCTTGCTGCCTATAGATCTCTCTCTCCCGATCCAATTCCTCGGGCGGGACATCCTCCGGCCGGATGTAGCGGGGATTGGCGGCGGCGATCTGCATCGCCAGGTCCTTCACCAAGGCTTGAAATTGTTCGGTGCGCGCCACGAAATCGGTCTCACAGTTGATCTCCGCGAGAACGCCGATTTTTCCTCCGGCGTGGATGTAGGCGCCCACGAGCCCTTCCGCCGTCACCCGCCCCATTTTCTTGGCCGCCGTGGCCAGCCCCTTGCGCCGCAGATAATCGATCGCCCGCTCCACATCTCCACTCGATTCCGCCAGGGCCTTCTTGCAATCCATGATCCCGGCGCCCGTCTTCTCTCTGAGCTCTCTAACCGAAGATGCGCTGATTTCCATTGGGATCATGCCCCTCCTGCCGCGGAATCCTCAGCCCTCGCGCCTTCAGCTTCTCCCGACGGCTCCCCGGGCTTCTCCTCCCCCTGCACCATGGACCGCTCGTAGAGTCCCTTGCCTTCGAGCACGGCTTCCGCAATGGCCGCGCAAAAAAGGCGGATGGCGCGGATGGCGTCATCGTTGCCTGGAATCTTGTGGTCCACCAGGTCCGGGTCGCAATTGGTGTCGACCACGGCGACCACGGGAATCACCAGCTTTCGCGCCTCCTTAACGGCAATATCTTCCTGTTTGGGATCGACCACGAAAATCGCATCGGGAAGCTTCTTCATGCCTTTGATTCCCCCCAGGGAATACTCCAGCTTTTCCTTCTCCCGCCTAAGTCCCAACATTTCCTTTTTCGTCAGGGCCTCCACGATCTTGGGATTGTTTTCCATTTCCTCGATTCTTCTCAGCCGCTCGATGCTCTGACGGATGGTCGCAAAATTCGTCAAGGTACCGCCCAGCCAGCGATTGTGCACGTAGAACATGCCGCAACGCTCGGCCTCCTCCTTGATCGCCTCCTGCGCTTGCTTTTTCGTCCCCACAAAAAGCACGTGTCCACCGGAAGCCGCCAGATTCCGCACAAAAGTGGCAACGTCTTTGAACATGGTGACCGTCTGCTGCAAATCGATGATGTGAATGCCATTGCGAGCCCCAAAGATAAAGGGCTTCATCTTGGGGTTCCACCGGCTCGTCTGGTGGCCAAAATGGACCCCCGCCTCCAAAAGCTGCTTCATCGACAGGTCGGTCATAAATTCAACTCCTTAGGTTGCGTCCTCCCCGCTCATCGCTTCCCCCCCGTTCCCGTCAAGGGCACCTCGAAGAGGATCAGAGCGGGTGTGAAATCCTCGTTGGAATGCTTCCGTCTCCCAACACCCTTAAGGGTCGTCGGGAGAATCATGAAAAAGACTTAATGATCTTGCGCTTTTAACAAAGATCCGTGAACTGTGCAAGGCGGCCAAAGGGCCTGGGCGGGCAGGCTACTGGTTCATGGAATCGAGAAACTCTTTATTGTCCTTGGTCCCATGCATCTTGTCCAATAAGAATTCCATGGCCTCCACCACGCTCAGCTGCGACAGCACCTTGCGCAAGATCCAGATCCGATTCAAATCTTCCTTGAGGAGCAGAAGCTCCTCTTTTCTCGTCCCCGATTTATTGATGTCGATGGCCGGGAAAACCCGCTTATCCATCAGACGCCGGTCAAGGTGAATTTCCATGTTCCCCGTCCCCTTGAACTCCTCAAAGATCACCTCGTCCATGCGGCTGCCGGTATCGATCAGCGCGGTCGCGATAATTGTCAGGCTCCCCCCATCCTCGATATTACGGGCGGCCCCAAAGAATTTCTTCGGCTTGTGCAGCGCGTTGGAGTCTACGCCGCCGGAAAGGATCTTGCCGCTCGGAGGGACAACGGTGTTGTAGGCCCGGGCCAGCCGAGTGATGCTGTCGAGCAAAATGACCACGTCTTTTCCGTGCTCCACCAGCCGCTTGGCCTTCTCAATCACCATCTCTGCGACCTGGACATGGCGCGTTGCCGGCTCATCGAAAGTGGAGCTCACCACCTCCCCTTCTACGGATCGCTGCATATCGGTCACCTCTTCGGGCCGTTCGTCGATCAAGAGGACGATCAACAAGACCTCTTTGTGATTGTTGGCGATGGCCTTGGCAACGTTCTGCAACATCATGGTCTTGCCGGTCCTGGGCGCGGCGACTATCAGCCCCCTCTGCCCCTTCCCGATCGGGGTCAGCAGGTCGACGATGCGCGTCGTATATTCTTCGGGCTGGTATTCCAGACGCAGGCGCTCGTTGGGATAGAGCGGCGTGAGGTTGTCGAAGAGAATCTTGTCCCGAGCCCGCTCGGGATCCTCGTAGTTGATGACCTCCACCTTGAGCAAGGCGAAGTACCGCTCCCCTTCCTTGGGCGGGCGAATCTGCCCCGAGACGATATCACCGGTGCGAAGATTGAAGCGGCGGATCTGGCTGGGAGAGACGTAAATATCGTCCGGACCCGGGAGGTAATTGTAGTCGGGGGCCCTAAGAAAACCGAACCCGTCCGGGAGGGTCTCCAACACCCCCTCGCCAAGGATATATCCGTTCTGCTCGGTCTGCGCTTGTAAGATGGCGAAGATCAGCTCCTGTTTGCGCATGTTGGCGGCGCCTTCGATGTTGAAAGTTCTTCCGATCAGCGCCAACTCACCGATCTTTTTCTCCTTTAAGGACTTCAGGTTTAAACCGTTCTTCAGATCCATCTCGTTGAGGTTAAGACTACCCTCCTCGACTACCGGTTCAATCTCGGCTCGTGGTCTCCCGCGCGCCATAATGATGCCCCTCCTTTCCTCCCTCAGACAGAATTACCGATGGGAAACAAATCCACTAGACAAGCAACCACCCTGTCGCTCAGCTTAGCCGAACAACGTTCCGACACGTCTTTTTAATACGACAAGCTCTTTGACACGAAGGCGAATCTCTTACTCGAAGTCCAAATCAAACGTCTAGGTCGGATTTCAGTGAATGATAACCTTAGTGTGGGGTTGGTTCCAAAGATTGTCGCTGAATTGGTTGCCGAACAATGTTAATGTTAAGGAAAACCGACCTGCTTGTCAACCCCCCTTTCGTTTTTCATGCCTCCTCGACCTTGCCAGTCGGCTAGATACTGTAAGAGTTTTCTCATGTCCTCCGGCAGGGGCGCGCGAAACTCCAACCGCTCCCCCGTGCGAGGATGGTCGAACACGAGCCTTTCCGCATGGAGCGCCTGGCGCGGAAAGTCGAGCAATGGCGGCACCTCGAGGCGACTCTGGGAAAGGGCCTGCCGCTTCCACCCATAGACCCCGTCTCCGACCACCGGATTTCCCCGCTCTGCCAGATGGACGCGGATCTGATGCGTGCGCCCCGTGTGCGGTCTCAGGCGAAGCAGCGTTACCCAAGACCAGGACCTTCCCTCGGGGCCTACCCGAAAGGCATTGGCCACCTGCCATTCCGTGATGGCCTCTCGCGGCCGCGCGACGTAGCGAAGGCTCGTCATCCTTTTCCGGTCTGTGCGGTGCCGACCGATCGGACGGTCAATCACACCCCTGGAACCAACCATTTTCCCCCACACCAAAGCCAGATACTCCTTGACTACGCTGCGCTCCTTGAACTGCAGGGTGAGATGCTGATACGCCAGCGCACTTTTGGCGATCACCATCACCCCCGAGGTATCCTTATCTAGGCGATGGACGATCCCTGGGCGCCGTTCTCCACCCACCCCTGCAAGACTCGGACAGTGGTGGAGCAACGCATTGACCAGCGTTCCACTCGACCTTCCCGCGCCAGGATGGACTACCGTGCCCGGGGCCTTGTTGATCACCATACAATCTTCATCTTCGTAAAGTATTTCGAGCGGGACCGGCTCCGCCGTGAGTGTGGTTTTTCGCGCCGGGGGCGAGCGAACTTCGATCCGATCACGGGTTCTCAGATGGGCCGACGGCTTGGTTGTTCTACGGTTAAGGGTAATGCGTCCCCCAGAGATCATCTTTTGAACCGCTGCCCGGCTCCACCCATCCTGGGGATAGAGGATCCCAAGCTGCTGCGCTAAAAAAAGATCCAGCCGCATACCCTGATGTTCGGATTCGACGACAATGACGAGCATCGACATGAAGCAGAGCTATTTCGCCTCTCGCAGGCTCCCGGCGGGATCGACCTCGCGCAGGATGCTTTGCGCGGTCGAGACGTCTTTTCTCATCTGCTCGATCAAAAGCTCGGGGGAGGCGAACTTTTTTTCCTCTCGGATCCTTTTGACAAAATAGAGACGCACTGCCTGTCCGTAGAGATCTCCCTGGAAATCGAAGATGTAACTTTCGATCGTCAGCGGGCCATCGCCAAAGGTCGGATTCACCCCGATACTCGTGACGCTCGGCCACTGGCGCTCGCCGACTTGCAAGAAGGTGGCATAGATCCCGGCTGGCGGTACCACCTCCGTCCGAGACAAAATATTGGCCGTTGGAAATCCGAGTTGCCTACCCCTCCGATGACCCAACACGACCCGCCCAGAGACGAAATGGCACCGGCCCAAAAACCTGCGCGCCTCGTCCACTTGCCCGCGCTCGATCAGAGTTCTGACCTGACTGCTGCTGACGCGCACGCCACCCAACTCAATAGGGTCGACGATCCCTACTTCAAAGCCTGCCTCCGTGCTCCAATGGATCAGATCCTCAACTCGCCCTTTTCTTCCCTTGCCGAAGCGCAGGTCCCTGCCCACCCAGAGCTTGTGAACTTTGAGCACGTCGACTAGGTATCGCCGAACAAACTCCTCGGCCTCCACATTGGCAAATGTCGGATCGAAGGTTTGAACGATCGCCACGTCCACGCCAAAGGCCTGGAGCAGACGTAGCTTATCTTTATGCGTCAAGATCAGGCGCGGCGCACGCTCGGGAGCCAGAATCTTGAGCGGATGGGGCTCGAACGTGAGGACCAACG
>Ga0156031_1027_pt3 | contig 14004 bp, 12 predicted proteins | sample RifCSPlowO2_02_FD_107685 | JGI IMG/M metagenome (GOLD analysis project Ga0156031, IMG submission 107685) | Deltaproteobacteria bacterium RIFCSPLOWO2_02_FULL_57_26
GGACTCATAGACGCTCAACCTCTCATCAGTAAGCGGCTCAAAGTTATTCGAAATGGTTGCCGGGCGTCAAGGGCAGAGAAAAAGGATGCAGGACGTGCTAATGCGAGCGGCCCGCCTTTTACTTCACAACAGATCCTTGATAAGCAGGAAACTCTTGCAGGAGGATCGGGGGTTGAAGCGTGCAATCGCAGGGTAAGTCCAGCTATGAGCAGAAGAGGCCCTTTTTCTATGGCTGGTATATTGTCGGGGTTGGAGTCGTCACCCAAATCGCCTCCGCCTTTTCCCTCTCCAGCACCCTAAGCGTTTTCCTCAAGCCCATCACGGAGGATTTAGGCGTCTCGCGGGGAGTATTCTCGCTTCTCCGAACGGGTGAGATTCTCGTCAGTGCCGTGATCGCGCATCTCATCGGACCTTTGATCGATCGTCACGATGGTCGTTGGCTTATAACCATCGGCGCAGTGGTAGCTAGCGCCGGCTATCTCCTCTTGAGCCAGGTTCAAGAATTCTGGCAGTTCTTTCTACTGCGCTGCAGCTTGGTCACTGTGGGAGACACCTTGATGGGTTCCCTGGTCGTCAATGTGATCATCTCCCGATGGTTTATCCGCAAACGCGGCAGGGCTATTGCCATTGCCAACCTGGGGACGGGGATAGCTAAAGTAAGCATGCCTCTCTTTGCCGCCTCACTTTTCGTTTGGGTGGGATGGCGCCAAACCTGGGCTGTCTTCGGGATTCTCGCCCTTGTGCTGGCGGTGGGGCCCGCCATCGCCTTTATCCGAACGTGCCCTGAGGACATGGGCCTTCATCCCGACGGGGCACCCATTCCTCGCCAAACAGGCATATCCCCGGGAAGAGAGGCCAGACTCTCGGCAACTCAACGTCAGGCCCTGGCGGCCGATGTGATGTGGAGCCGAGCCGAAGCACTGCGCACGCAGGCCTTCTGGCTTCTTGTCATTACCTTCGGGATTGCCAGCGTGGGCATCGGAGGCCTGAATCTCCACGTATTCGCTTTCGTCACCGACATCGGCTATCCCCCCATTATGGCCGCTACCTTTATGAGCGTGATCGCATTGAGCCAGCTTGTTTTCACGCTCTTGTGGGGTCTTCTCGCCGAGCGCGTCGATATTCGAAAGGCGGCTGTGGTCCAATTCCTGATTCAAGCCCTGGGGCTGACGCTCGCTATCAATTCCAGGCAGCTTTTATACGTGTACGCGGGCTTTTTCCTTTACGGCATCGGGCTGGGAGGGAGTTTTGTGCTGCGGGAGGTTATCTGGGCCAACTACTACGGGCGGCTTTCCCTCGGCACAGTCCGGGGCATGGGCACATTTCTCACTCAAGTTTTCGCCGCCAGCGGAGCGCCTTTCTTCGGTTTTCTTTTCGACGCCACCGGCAGCTACTTCATTTCCTTTACCTTTTTCGCCATCGCCCTTTTGGTCTCGGCTATACTGATCATGCTCGTACGGCCGCCGAAAAAGCCGGCCTCTGGCAACGGGCCCGTTAAGAAGGACTGAAAAACTGACGAGACAAGGGAGATTTCATGATCACTCCTTGAATCCGCCGAAATCATTTGAGAGCCGGTAGCGACTATCGCAATTGTGGAGATTTCCTTATTTCACGAACCCAATCTTCTGGAAAAAGCCCGATCTCTCAAGGTTCTCGGCAAAGGAGTTATCGAAAAATTCTCTCGGGTCCGTATTCCTTGCACCGGGGAATTCTTTTTCATCAAGATAATCAAATTGAGCCTGGATCACATCCGCCCTGACGGCCAGGCTGTTATCCCAATAAGGCGCAAACGTGTCATAGGTCCCATCAAGCATTTTCGGGTCGTCGATCTTCGCGTATTTGGCAATCGCCTTCTTTGCGACGGAAGGATCCCTTTTTGCCAGCAGCACTCCTTCCGCAATCGCTTTCAAAAAAGCATAGGTGGTATTCGGATTGCGTTTGAGGTAATCCTCGGTTGCGCTGTACGTAACCTGAATGCCGGGAATATTGAGCTTCGCGATATCAGCCAGAAGATTCAGGCCGGCCTCTCGCGCCTTAAGGGTATTGGGCGCAGACAGGGTCCCTGCTGCGGTCTTGCCGGTGATAACCGACGTAAGCACTGCCGGAACGGTCTGAACGTAAAGGATTTTCACGTCCTTATCCGGAATGATGCCGTTTTTCTTTAATGTCTCGCGGGTGGCGGCATCGACGGCAGCCCTCGGAGTGGTAGCGGCAACTGTCTTTCCCCTGAGCTGCTGAATAGAAGTGATCTCCTTCGCGCCCCACATCTGAAATATAAGCTGCTGTAGCGTACCGCCAAAGTATTTGACGGGCACCCCCTTTAAGCGCGCGCTGATAAGCTCCGAGCCGGCCGTTGAGAAGTCAACCTCGCCGGCGACCACAGCCTGCGCGGCAACTTGGGGATTGAGCAGTTGGAACTTCACGTTAAGGCCATATTTCTTAAAGAGGCCCGCCTCGTAGGCCACCCAGACCGGCGTAAAACCTCCGCTGGGTTGGGTATAGACAACCACAATTTCGGTCTTTTCCGGTCTCCCGCCGACATCGCTGGCCGCGAAGCCCAGAGAAGACATAAGAACGAGGCCTGAGCCCACGATAATGGGCAAACCTCGGCACAGCCTATTTTTCCTCGATCGGGTTATCATATTCGCTCCTCCCTTCTCTGCTTTCGTCCACAAAGAAAGAGCCCGGATGTGAGAGATCCGGTCCGGGCTAAATTGACTTATCCCTTTTTTCCGACCCGTGTACACAGTTTTACAAGGTCGCCTTTACCGACGGGCGCTCCTTCATCCTCTGTAACCAGGCTCCCAGGCGAGGCAAAGAAGGCGTCGGGAGCGCGCCGTAGGATTCCATGCGGAAGAACCGTGGGACCAGAGCAATATCCAAGAGGCTAATATCACCCATGAAGTAAGGCTTGTCCCCGATCTCGGCCTCGAGGTACTCCAGTAGATCTCTCAATGTCCGACGCGTCTCCTCCACTACCGCGCGATCGCGCTCTCCTTCTTTCTTGATCATCTCGCCGCGAAGCGCCCAATATGGAGAATGGATGTAATTCAGACCGTAATCGATGAGCACGCGAACTCGTCCCCTCGCGTAGGGATCTTTCGGCATCAAAAGGGGGTTAGGGTATTTTTCATCCAGGTATTCGTTGATGATGCACGACTCGAAGAGCACCTTCCCGTCATCGACGATCACAGGCACCTTCCCATAGGGGTTGAGCCTAAGAAACTCGGGTTTCTTCTGCTCTCCCTTCCGCAGGTCGACCCTGACGGTTTCGTAGGCGAGACCCTTCTCGTTCAAAACGATCTTTACCCTATCACAGTTGGACGACGGAATTGCATCATACAGCCTTATCGCCATCGCTTTCCTCCGTGCCTAGCAACTTTACCTCTTCTACCACCGGCACGACCGAGCGGCAAGGCTTGGCGCAATCGCCACCAATACTTAAACCGCCTCTCTCGTTTCTCGAAACAAAATAAAATCGGTCTCCACCGGCCCGGCAGGATTGAAGATCCGAGCCCCCTCCCCCACGGAGCAGAAACTCGACGGGAGCTTATCCATCGACATTCAAAAATTGCCCGCGCATCCCGGAGGATCGAACAACCCAACGCTCGCTTGACAGAAATTTGATTTTGATCTAAAGATCCACGACGCAGGAAAAACTTTTAAGCTCAAATATCTTGATCATCCTGCCGATGAGGTGAGCATGAGCGTTTTTTCCAGTCGACCGAGAGCGACATTCGCCCTGCTGGCTTTCCTGGGCTTCTTATACGCGGCCAACAACGCTCCGGCACAGGCTCCGAATATTGCCGCCGCCAAGAAAGAGGGGAAAGTAGTCGTCTATGGTATCGTCGTACCCCAAGGGATGGCCGCGCTTCACAATGGTTTTGAGAGAAAGTACGGAATAAAGGTCGAGTACTGGCGGGGATCGGCGACCAAAGTTTTGGATCGAGCCTTGAACGAATGGCGAGCCGGCAGAGTCGGCTTCGACGTGGTCGATGGGACGCAGGGGTCGCAATTTCTTCTGAGAGAAGAAGGCATCTTCGGCAAGTACCTTCCCCCTTCGTCCGAGAAGTTCCCGGATCAGTTCAAGGACAAAGACGCGCTTCTGACGGCCTGGCGAATCCCGCCGATCAGCGTTCTCTACAACACCGAGCTGGTAAAGGCGGCGGACGTGCCCAAAACCCTCGACGATCTTCTCGATCCAAAATGGAAGAAGAAGATCTCTATGCCCGACCCGAGTCAGCATACGAGCACCGCCCAATTTCTCTGGAATTTACAAAAGTTCAAGGGTCGAGAATGGATCGATTTCGTAAGAGCGCTGGCAAAGCAGGAGCCTCACCTGGTGGAATCGTATTCTCCGGTTCCGAACGTGATTATCAGAGGAGAGGCGTCCATTGGGTTGGCCTATATAAAATATGTGAAGCAGTTTAAGGGCCCGATCGCTTACTCGCCCATGGATAAATACCTTGCCGAGCCTTCGTACATGGGCCTCAACTCCAAGGCTCCGAATCCCAACGTGGCGCGGCTTTACATCGAGTATGCCAGCTCGGAAGAGGGTCAAAAAATCGTGGCTGAGGACGGCGAATTTGTTCTGTACCCGGGAGTCTACCCGCCGATCAAAGACGCGGACAAAGTAGGCCCAAAAATCGTTCTCATGGAGAGCCCGACAAAAGAGGAATTTCAGAGCCTAAGCGCCCGCTTTCGGGAGATCTTTTTCCCGAAATAATCCTACAGCATCGCAATCATCGGCCCATCGGCCGCGTGGCGCCGCACTGCCAACATTCGGTGAATTGAGGCTCGAGCAGCTCATCGCAGCGCGGGCAGCGCCACGAACGACTCTTAGCTCTGGCTGGAACCTGACCGCGCGAGTACGCCAGGACAAATTCCTCGGCTTTTTCGAACAGGTCGTCGTCGACAATCCACACCGACGGACAGGTCTCGGACGTCACCGGCACCTCTCCCCGCGCCCCGAACAGATCTTCCCCACGCACAAACGCTTCGATCCCCTCCGCTTCGAGCAAGCCCTTTACAAGATGCGCCTCCAGCGGATGCCTTGCGACATAAACTCGCTTCATCTAAACACGCGACCATCCAGATACGCGGTGCCGAACAAGCGTCAAAAAAAGGGAAGCAATACCAGATTCGGTCCATCATCCAGATGCAGGCTCGGTGCCGCATAAAGTTTATGCTACTCTTCGGTCCCTTCTAGGTCTTCTTCTTTAACTTCTTCCAGAGGTCTAAGCTGGAGCTTCCCCTCTTTGTCCTTCACCAATAATTCGATTTTCTTTTCGACCTCCGTAAGTTTTTGATTGCAGTATCGCACGAGCTTCACCCCGTCTTCGAAGGCCGCCAGAGAGTCCTCGAGAGAGAGCTCACCGGATTCAAGCCGCTCCACCACCTTCTCAAGCTCGTCGAGGGCCTCCTCGAATCTCTTATCCTTCTTCGCCATGATCTTTGCCTCGCGCCTTTCGCCTATTGCTTCTCGCCTACTGCCCGTTGCCTGTCGCCCCTAACAGTTCAAAGGGATCTACCCTCGCCCCGTTGAGCCTGGCCCCCCAGTGGAGGTGGGGACCCGTGACCCTCCCGCTCATTCCCGCCCTGCCGATCACATCGCCTTTACGAACCAATCCCTCCTGTTCCACGGCAAAATCGGATAGATGGAAATACATCGTAAAGAGTCCGCCACCGTGATCCAGAACGATACTTTTGCCGCTAAAGAAGAACTCCTCCCTAAGAACCACCCGACCGTGATTCGCGGCCCGAACCTCCGCACCCAAGGAGGCCTTGAGGTCAACCCCCCCATGAGGAGAGCGAGGATACCCGTTGATCACTCGCCGCAGACCGAAGGGAGAAGAGATCCCTCCCGGGAGCGGCTGAAGGAAGCCGCCATCCCAGAGGCGCCGGGGCGTTGCCAGCGCCCAGAGCCGGTCCAAGGTTTCCTGTTCTTTTTCAATCCTTTTGCGCGCAGCTTCGTCGATACGGTCAAAAGATGGTGGCACGGTAAGCTCTTCTCGCGCAAAGGCTTTTTTCTTGATGCGCAAGAGTACGGACCTCTCCCATTTCTCCTTATCCTTGGATTTGCTTCTCACCGTGATCTCCAACGCCCCCGGCTTCTGTTCGAGATCCACACCTAAAAGCGCGAAATAGACCCCTGCTTGAGCGGGGAAAAAGGCGATGCTCCGGTTTTGAAGAAAACCTCCGACCTCCTCCAGGTCTTCTCCTGAAACCGTGATCCTGACGATCCCTCCCTGAAAAACCTGCGCGGGGGCGAGCGAAACCGTCCGGGAATGCGACGCGGCCCAGGAGGGGCTAGCTAACAGACAAAGCGCGAGGGCGAGGAATCTGCCCGCCCCCGTCTTATTCTTTGTCTTCCACCCTGCAGAGAGACTTTCCACGAGCGAAGGTAACCCGTAGGAGATCGCCGACCTGGATCGAGCTGCTGTCTTTCACCAGGAGCGCCTCGGGCATTTTATGCGTAATGCTGTAGCCCCTCTCCAGAACCGCAAGTGGGCTAAGCGTGCCCAGCCGACCGGCCCCGTGAGTGAGACGGCTCTTCAAACGATCGAGATGGTCCCGAAATCGACGCCAGAGACTTAAGGAGAGTTCGTCCAAGCGCATCTGGTTTTCCCGCAGCCGGCGTCGGGGATCGACCAGCCTGCGAACCATTTGGTCCCAGGCTTCTCTCTCGGCTGCAATTCTGGTTAGGATCATCCTCTCCATCCGACTGCCCAAAATCTGCAGTCGGGCCTTAAGCTCTTCTTTGCGGGGGACCACCATCTCCGCAGCAGCGGTCGGAGTTGGGGCCCGATGATCCGCGACGAAATCGGCAATGGTAAAGTCTATTTCGTGGCCCACGGCCGAGATAACCGGAACCGGTGCCGCGAAGATGGCCCGGGCCACCCCTTCCTCGTTGAAGGCCCAGAGATCTTCCAACGATCCTCCACCGCGTCCGACGATTATCACCTCTGCCATCCCGGAGCCCCCGAGCTCGTTGATCCCCTGAGCGATCTCCTCGGCCGCCCCCTCCCCCTGTACCTTGACCGGACGCACGATAACCCTGCGCTCCGGAAACCGATCACCGATAATCCGCAGCATGTCCCTCAGGGCCGCGCCCTGTAGTGAGGTGACGATACCGATGGAGGCCGGGAGAAACGGGAGCGGCCGCTTCCGCTCCGGAGCGAATAGCCCTTCCTCCCCCAGTCTTTTCTTAAGCTGTTCGAACGCCACATAGAGCGCGCCCTGCCCCCGCGGCTCCATCGTTTCGACGTAGATCTGCAAGTCCCCACGCGGCGAGTAGAGGCTCACCCGGCCGAAGCACATCACCTCCATGCCGTTCTCAGGCTGAAAGGTAAGGCTCAATCCCCGGCGTCGAAACATGACCGCAGCAATCTGACTCTTGTCGTCCTTGAGTGTGAAATAAAGGTGTCCGGAGGGGGGAACGCGAAAATTGGAAATTTCCCCTACGACCCAAAACGCGTCCAGCTCCCGTTCAAGCGTGCCCTTAACGATCTCGTTCAGCTCGCTAACGGTTAGAAGCCCCTGCGCTTCAGCGGCAAAAAAAGGGAGGCCTGGGTCTTGTCGCGCTTCTTTCATTCCCCTACTGACCGTTGAAAAAGGCCCATCTGCGGTGTTCTGCTCGACTGCCTCGCTCCAACGTACCGCCTAATCCAGACCCCACAAAACGATTAGCCCTCCAGAAGGAGGGCTAATCGCGACGCACACTCGGATCTCTCTCGACGGGGCAGGATCCCCATCAGGCAGCCTTTCTCTGCACCAGCTGTTTGAAGACATCCCACCCCTTTAACAACTCTAGAGCGCGCTTGAGCTGGGGGTCACTGTCGCGCGACTCTTCACTTTGCGGCTGCGCCGGTTTAGCCTTTTGCTCCTTCTGATTTTCCAAATGGCCGGGCAGGTTCTCTTCTCTCAGCGTGGGACGCTTTCGCTCCTCCACCTTGGCTTCCTGTACCGGGACGTTATCCATAACGATGTCCGGAACAATGCCGGTTGCCTGGATCGATCGCCCTTTGGGGGTGTAGTAACGCGCGGTCGTAAGGCGCAGCGCAGAATTATCGTCCAAGGGGAGAATGGTCTGAACCGAGCCCTTGCCGAAGGTTTTCGTCCCCAGAACTACCGCCCGCTTATGGTCCTGCAGAGCCCCCGCCACGATTTCCGACGCGCTCGCGCTGCCGCCATTGACGAGAGCGACCATGGGAAAATCGTTCCAGGTGCCCTCCTTGCGGGCAAAATACTTTTGTCGCTGGCTCTCCAAACGCCCCTCCGTGTAAACGATCAGGCCGGAGTCGAGAAAGAGGTCTGCAACCCTCACCGCCTGGGTGAGCAGGCCGCCCGGATTGTTACGCAGGTCGAGAACCAATCCCTTCAGCCCGCCTTTCTCCGATCTCAGCTTCTCGAGGGCCTTCTGCATATCCCGGTCGCTGCGCTCCTGAAACTGGGCGAGGCGAATATATCCGTAGCCTTCCTCCAGCGCGCGGCTGCGGACACTCTGCACTCGGATCGTGTCCCGCACGAGGGTAAAAGTCAGGAAATCCGGGACGCCTTCCCGCCTGATCGCGATCGTCACCTTCGATCCGTTTGGACCGCGCAGCCGCCTGACCGCTTCCACCAGCGTCATATCCTTGGTGAAATCATCCTCGATTTTAAAGATCTGATCCCCGGGTTTGACACCCGCCCGGTATGCCGGAGTATCCTCAATCGGTGAGACGACCGTTAGAACACCATCTTTGACGGTGATTTCGATTCCCAGCCCGCCGAATTTCCCCTGGGTATCCATCTGCAGCTCTTTGTAAAGCTCCGGAGTCAAATAAGCGCTGTGTGGATCCATCGAATGCAGCATCCCGTTGATCGCCCCGGTCAAGAGTTCTTTGGTATTGACGTCGTCCACGTAGTTTTTCCGGACGATGGCGAGGATATTCGTAAAGGTCTCTAAGCGCTCGTATTCTTCCCGCGGTATGGCCGAGACGTCCGGCACCACGTGGCTGCTCAAAAATAGACCCAGCCCAAGACACAGGACCAACCAAAGAACCGCAATTCTACTCCGTTTCAACCAGCGCATAAGATTGCTCCGCACCTATTAAGATTTTGAAATTAAATTCTAGCTTAAAAGCCCCCAAATAGCTACCGCTTCCTAAACCACGGGAGAGGGTCCAAAGGTTTTCCGCCTTTGCGGATCTCGAAGTACAGCCGCGCGCCTTCCAGGGAGTCGCTGTCCCCCACGGTGGCTATCGGCTCCCTTGTGCGCACCAGGTCCCCGGCGTTTTTTAGGAGATCAGAGAGATGGGCATAGATGGTGTAATACCTTTGCCCGTGGTCGATGATCATCATTTTGCCGTATCCCGCAAAGCGATTAGCGAAAATCACCTTGCCGCTCTCGACGGCCCTGATCTCTTCTCCTAAAGAAGCTGCGATATCGACGCCCTGGCGAAACAGCTCCGCGGAAAACTCCCGGTGCCAGGTTTTTCCGAAGGCCGCCGTCACCTCCCCCCGGACCGGGTACTCGAGCTTTCCTCTCATGGTCTCAAAGTTAACCTGGCCTGGGACCTCTCCGGTCTTGGCCATGGCTTTGCGGCTGATCTCGTCCATCATCTTCTGGAGGCGGTGAGCTGCCTGCTCCAGCTCTTCCAGTGCCCGCACCCGCACCTCTTTCTCCCGCCGCAAGCTGGCGAGGACCAGTTTCTTCTTCTCCCTTTGCAGGCGGATCGCTTCCTTGACCTCCACCAGCCGCCCTCTCTCCCGGTCCACCTCCTCGCGTTTTTTGACCAGTTCCTCTTTGAGCGCCTCCAGTTGAATCGACTCCCGACCCAAGGCTGCCACGAGCTGCTGGTCGTAGGCCAGGGTGATCTCAAGGTAGCGTTTGCGCTGCATGAGTTCGGCTACGGAGAAACCCCCATTGAGAAGCACGAAGGGGCTCCCCCCTCTTTGCCATTTGTAAAGCGCCTTCACCCTTGTCCTGAGCAGTTCCCGCCGCGTTTGCAACGATGAGGTTGTCTTTTGCGCCTCTTCCTCTTTTCTCTGGAGATCCCCAACCACCGCCTCTAACCGACCATTGATCTGCTTCAACTCCCGGTCTTTTTTGTCCAATGCCTCCTCAACTTTCCGAAGATCCTTGAGGACCGATCCCTCCTTTTTCTGGACCTTGCTGATCCCCTGTCTCTCTCGGGCAATCTTTTTTTTAATCCCCTCCAGTTGCTTCTCCACCTCGGCCCCTTGAACCTGAGACCAGAGGCAAATCATCAGCGCGGGCAAGACCCACCGCGCTTTCAACGTCCGCATCATCCACTCCACCGTTTGAGAAATTGCCGCAGGGAAAACAAGCTTCCTCCCGTCCCCATCGCCCAACCGAGAAGCACCAAAACCACGCTCCCCTGCAGGTCGAGAAAGTGCAGCCCACCGCCGGGAGCAAAGACGCCAAAAGAGGCAGGAATCCGATCGTGCAGAAAAAGAAAAAACAGCCACAAACCAAACAGCGCCACGGAAGCCCCCGCCACACCCTGGATCATCCCCTCGATCACGAACGGGGCCTTGATCAACCCTGCGGGAGCGCCAACCAGCTGCATGATCTCGATCTCGTCCCTGCGCGCCAGAAAAGCCAGCCGAACCGTGCTTCCCACGATCAAGAGCGTGGCAACAAAAAGAAAACCTCCGAGCACCCATTTCGCCCACTGGATCCCGAGCACGAGAAGCCCCAATTTCTCCACCCACTCCTCGGGATACTCGACCTCGCCGACTCCCCGCAGGCCGCGCAGTCGCTGCGCCAAGGCTTCCGCGGCCGCCCGAGTGCGGTGCGGTCCTTTGAGCGCGATCTCCAGCGAGGCCGGTAAAATGTCTGCTTTCAGTCCCTCTAGCACCCCGGCCTGCGCCCCCAGGGTCTGCTTAAACTTCTCCCAGGCTTCGGTCTTTGAGACGTAGCGCACGCGCTCCACGTCCGGGTAAGAACGTACCTGCTTGAGCAACTGATCGAGTTCCTCGGGGGCCAGCTCTTTTTCGAGATAAACGAAAACCTGAACCTGGCTTCCCCATCCCCTGAGCAGGCCGTGCAGGTTCTCCTGAATCAGGAGAAAGCCGCCGAATATAAACAGGGTCATCGCCATGGTGCCGGAGGTCAGAATATGGGTCCAGAACAATTCTTTCAGGCTTTTAAGAACCCGGCGGAATACGAAGGAAGTCTGCGTCAGCCTCACGCAGACCTCTCCCCGTCCGCAGGTTTGGAATCCCCCACCAGACGTCCCCGCTGGAGATAGACCACGCGATGGCTGAACCGCTGCAGGAGCCCCGTGTCGTGAGTGGCGATCACGACGGTCGTCCCCTGCTCGTGAATGCGCAAAAAGAGCCGCATGGTCTCCTCCGCCATCTCCGCATCCAGGTTACCCGTCGGCTCGTCGGCCAAAACCAGAATCGGATCGTTCACCAAAGCCCGGGCTATGGCGACCCTCTGCTGCTCCCCTCCGGAAAGCGCTGGCGGCTTGCAGTCGTGCTTATCCTTGAGCCCCAGCTCCCGCAGCAGGTGAAAGGCTTTTTTGCGGCCCTCCCGCCTAGGTGTCCCCACCACCTCGGCGGCCAGGGCGACGTTCTCCAGCGCCGTCAGGGTAGGCAGGAGCTTGAACTCCTGAAAAACCAGGCCGAGCTCCTGGCGCAACCGGGCCACCGCCCCGCCATTGAGCCGGGTGATGTTCCTGCCGTTGACGATGATCTGGCCCTCGGTCGCCTCTTCCTCGCGGAAGAGAAGCCTTAGAAGCGTAGTCTTCCCGGCCCCGCTCGGGCCGTTAAGAAATACAAACTCGCCTTTCTCGATCTGCAGATGGATATCCGCAAGGGCAGCATAATTGGGCGGGTAGATCTTGGAGACGCGAAACAAACGGACCATTCAAGCCGCCATGCCGAAGCGATGCAGAAGGGCACACAAATTGCTTGACATCAGCTAGACCCGCTGTTAAAGTGCGCCAAAAGTCCTGGCGGATACTTTTATCTATAAGGTATGTTACAGCAACTTACAAGTGCCGAGGCGGCTCGCGCATTGACAGAAAAACCGCAGATCAAGAGATTCCGGATTGTTCTGATCAAACCCTCCAAATACGACGACGAGGGGTACGTGGTTCGCTTCTGGAAAGGGGTGTTGCCTAGCAATACCCTCAGCGTCCTTCACGGCTTGACCCAGGATGTGATCGACCGCCGGGTCTTCGGAAATCTCAAGATCGACGTGGTCACCTTCGATGAGACAGCGGAGAAATTACCGATCCGAAAAATCGTTCGCTGGAGTCAGCAACCCCACACCAAACTGCTGGTCTGCCTCGTCGGCGTCCAGACCAACCAGTTCCCGCGGGCGCTGGATCTGGCGAAACAGTTTAGAGCCCGTGCCATCGACGTCATGATCGGCGGCTTCCACACCAGCGGAACTATATCCATGCTGGGGATGGAAGAGCCCGATATCCAGGAGCTGTTTCGCGAGTCGATCACGGTCGTGTCCGGCGAGGTCGAGGGGAAGTGGGACGAGATCCTTTCCGACTGCCTCAAGGGGCGGCTTAAACCTGTGTATCACTATGCTCAGGATCTCCAGAATCTGGTGGACATTCACGAGGCTCCCCTGCCCCTGACGAGCCCCAAGACCATGAAGCACTTTGCTAAGCCCGCCTTCGGAACCGCCGACACTTCCCGGGGCTGCCCGTTCGCATGCTCCTTTTGTACCATCATCAACGTCCAGGGGAGAAAGATGCGCGAGCGGAGCCCGGAAAGAATTGCCGAGCTTTTGCGCCGCAATTATCACGCGCACGGCACATCCTTTTACTTTTTCACCGACGATAACTTCGCCCGTAAAAAGCTCTGGCGAGAAACCTTCGAGGCGATCATTGGTTTGCGAGAAGAAGGCATCAAGATCTCCTTCATGATGCAAGTGGACCTAGCCCGCAAGCCCAAGGATTTCGTGAAGCTGGCCGGCCAAGCCGGCTGCACCCAGGTGTTTATCGGCATGGAGAGCGTGAATCCCCAGAATCTCAAGGCCGAAGGAAAGGGCCAAAATCACGTCGAAGAGTATCAGAAGATTATTAAGGAATGGCACGATGCCGGAGTAGTCGTCCACACCGGGTATATTATCGGTCTCCCCTTCGACACCAGGGAGCAGGTGCCGCAGGACATCCGCTACCTCATGGAGGAGATCGAGCCCGATCAGGCCTCGTTCTTTATGCTCACCCCCTTGCCCGGGTCGCACGACCACCGCGAGATGAAGCGGCACGGAGAGTGGATGGATCCGGATTTCAACAAGCGCGATTCCTTCCACGCAACCATCAAACATCCTCAGATGACCGCCGAGGAGTGGACCCGGGCTTATGAGGATGCCTGGAAGACATTCTATAGCAAAGAGAGCATGATCAAGATCCTCTCAAGATGGAACCATAACCCTAAGGTCTATTGGAATCTCATGTCTGTTTTCTTCTGGTATAAGAACGCAGCCCTTATCGAGAAACAGCATCCTATGATTGCCGGTTTCTTTAGATTGAAAGACCGGTTATCGCGCAGACCTGGTTTCGCGATCGACCCCCTGCCCGTTCACCTCTGGAAACGTGCCCGAGAGGTCATTCAACTCTTCATCTCATGGGCCAAGTTCGTCAAGGAGATGGAAGAGGTATGGCTCCAGACAAGAAAGAAGAGTGAAAAAGAAGAAAGATGGCTTGAAGAGGTGCAGAAAATTCAGGGAGAGATATGGCAGGCCCTCAAGATTGCGGAATGGCAGAAGGCCTACAACAACGCGAAGGCGACGCTCCCCGCCAGGGCCAAGGCCTTGCTCGATCCCTTCGAGGACCTATCTTCAAAGATACTTCTCACGCGAAGAGATTTGAACGCCTTTCTGCGGCAATGGGAGGGACTCCAAGGAAGGCTACAGGAACTGCGGCTCCATCTCACGCGAGAGGGAGAGGCCGCCCGCGGATGGCTTGACGAGATGGTCCGCATCCACAGGAGTATGTCTCTAGGAGACAGGATACAGGAATGGCAGGA
>Ga0156031_1164_pt2 | contig 13958 bp, 13 predicted proteins | sample RifCSPlowO2_02_FD_107685 | JGI IMG/M metagenome (GOLD analysis project Ga0156031, IMG submission 107685) | Deltaproteobacteria bacterium RIFCSPLOWO2_02_FULL_57_26
CTCATCGAATCATGCAGCAAGGGGATTTTTCTAATAAAAATCGTTGAGCGGCCGCTGACTGTTGAGCAGGACTCGATTCCCGGCTATTTGGCTTATCCTGAACGGAATGCGTAAGGCCCCGCGTTGCTCCTGGTCCATCAGAACACGGGCGTCACCGATTATATCAAGATCGAAGCGCTGAAATTCGCCAAGCTCGGCTATACGACGATCGTCCCCAACCTCTATGAGATGCTGGGCTTTCCGGCGCCCACCCACATCCATACCGGGCGCGAGATTCAGGCCAAGAGCTCTGACGCGGAATTTGTCCGCGTCATCAGCGAGGGCTGGCGCTACTTGAATTCCCGTCCCGATGTCGACCGTTCTCGGATCGCCGTGGCCGGTTACTGCACGGGCGGAGAGATCGCTCCCCGAGGGTGAACACATCTCGGCCTGAGAAATTCTTCGGGCCTGAGCCGAGCTGAGTGCTGGGGGATGGGTAAAAAAATCTCCAGCTCGATCCAACAAAAAATTTTTCTTGCTTTTTTAAAATTAGCGCTTAAAGTGAACTGAGTTCATACCCCAACTCAAAATTAAGAACTCAAAACTGATTGATGGCCTCCCTGGAAGATAACCTTCGCAAGGTCCCGCCCCAGAACTTGGAGGCCGAGGCTTCAGTGCTGGGCGGCATTCTCTTGGAAAACGATGCCATCAATCGGGTCCTCGAGCTCTTACGCCCCGAGGATTTCTACCGCGAATCCCACCGCAAGATCTTTCGCGCGATGATCGAGCTCTCCGACCGCAACGAGCCGGCGGACCTGATCACGTTGAGCGAGTGCCTGAAGGGGAAGGGCGAACTCGAAGCGGCAGGGGGAACGGCCTATCTCGCGTCGTTGACCGCCTCGGTTCCCACCGCGGCCAACATCGCCTATTACGCCCGCATCGTGCGGGAAAAGGCGATCCTGCGCCATCTCATCGGCGCCGCCACGGAGATCGCCAGCCGCGGCTACGAAGAGCAGGGCAACGTGGACGAATACCTCGACGCAGCGGAAAAAGTAATATTTGAGATCGCGGAGAAGAAGATCAAGTCCTCCTTCGTCATGGTCGGGGACATGATCCGGGACTCCATCAAAATGGTGGAGAAACTCTATGAGCGCAAGGAATTGGTGACAGGAGTCCCGACCGGATTCAAGGACTTCGACAAGCTCACCGCGGGGCTTCAACCCTCGGACCTGATCGTGGTCGCCGGCAGGCCGAGCATGGGGAAAACGGCCTTTTGCCTGAACATCGCTGCCCATGCGGCGTTTGCCGGCACCGGCGTGGCGCTCTTCTCGTTGGAAATGGCCAAGGAGCAGCTGGTTTTGCGGATGCTGTGCTGTGAGGCGCGGATCGATCATTCCAGGGTGCGCTCGGGATATCTCGCCGATCGCGAGTTCCCGGCGCTGGTTATGGCCGCGGGCCGCTTGGCGGAAACGCCCATTTACATTGACGACACTGCGGCCATCTCGGTCCTCGAGCTGCGGGCCAAAGCGCGGCGCCTCGTGCGCGACCGGGAGCGCAAGGTCGGCCTCATCATCGTCGATTACCTCCAGCTCATGCGCGGAATGGCCAATGCCCCCAACCGGGAGCAGGAGATTTCCGAGATCTCGCGCTCGCTCAAAGCCCTGGCCAAGGAGCTCAGCGTACCCGTCATCGCGATCTCTCAGCTCAACCGCCGGGTGGAAGACCGTGGCGACAAGCGCCCCATGATGGCGGATCTAAGGGAATCGGGAGCCATCGAGCAAGACGCGGACGTGATCGCCTTTATCTACCGCGACGAGGTCTATAACCCGAAGTCTCCAGAGGAAGGGATCGCCGAGGTCATCGTCTCCAAGCAGCGCAACGGACCCATCGGCACAGTGCGTTTGGCCTTCTTGAAGGAATATACGCGCTTTGAGGATCTCTCCGAGCGGGAGGACTTCCAGTACGAAGAAGCCCAAGAACTTTAAAAGCCTGGAGGCACTAGGCAATAGTTTTTAGTTTTGAATTTTGAGTTCTCCCGAATAACTCAAAACTAAGAACTCAAAACTGTTGGTACTCCCTGTCGCCTTTCGCTCACTTGCGCAGGGCTAAAATCCTGCGCACTTTCTTAGCGACATCATCGTCCGCGCGCATGAGATCGCTGATCATCGCGGCGGCGTGGGCGCCTGCCTCCCAAGCCTCAGCGAGGTTCGCTTCGCTGATCCCGCCGATGGCGACCACAGGGATACTTACCGCTTGGCAGATTTCCCGCAGGCTTTCGATTCCGCGCGACGTATAGCCGGTATTCGTGGTGAAGGTTCCGAAGACCGGTCCAAATCCGATATAGTCGGCTCCGCCCCGCTCCGCTTCTTGAGCCTGCCCGAGATCATGCGTCGAGATCCCGATGAGCCTCTGCTTTCCCATCAGCCGGCGGGCCACGCTCAGGGGCAGGTCTTCCTGCCCCAGATGGACGCCATCGGCTTCACAGGCAAGGGCGATGTCCACCCGGTCGTTGACGATGAGAAGGCAGCCGGCCGGGCGGGTGACGGCGCGCGCCGTGGTGGCGAGCTCGAGAAAGTCCTTGGCCGCCAACTCCTTGGCCCTGAGCTGAATCACGCGGGCGCCTCCTTCGAGAAGCGCATGCAGGATGAAGTCCCAGGGGCGCCCCTCGGCCTGCGCCGGGTCAAGGATCGCGTAGAGGAGGGAAGGTAAAGGCCGATTCCCGCTTCTTCTAACCATTTTCTTTCTTAGCGCTCATCCGAAGCTGGGCGATCTTTTTGCGTAGCGTGTTGCGGTTGATGCCGAGGATCTGCGCTGCCTTGATCTGATTCCCCCGAGTTTTTTTCAACGTCAGCTCGATCAGGGGCCGCTCCACCCTCTCCACCACGAGAGCGTAGAGGTTGTCCACGTCCACGCCCTGGGTCCTCTGGAAATAGTCTTCCAGTTTGTGGTGGAGCATCTCCTCGAGCGATAAACGGTTGTATTCCGTCGGGACGCTTCCCTGATTGGGCTGGAGCGAGAGGTCTTTGGGAAACAGGATTGGCCCCGGAGAGAGGACCGCGGCACGGATCAAAGTGTTCTCCAGCTCTCGGACGTTCCCAGGCCACGATTGTTCCTCCAACAGGTTTAAGGCCTCTGGGGAGACCCCGGAGATGTGCGTTCCCATCTCGCGGTTGATCTTATCGATGAAGTAATTGACCAGGAGCGGGATATCGCCCCGGCGCTCTCTCAGTGGCGGCAGGTAGATCGGGATCACCTTCAGGCGGAAGTAGAGGTCCTGGCGGAATCGCTTCTCCTTGACCGCCCTTTCCAAATCCTGGTTAGAGGCCGCGAGGATGCGGATGTTGGCCTTCATGGTCTCGCTTCCTCCGACGCGGCTGAACTCCTGATCCTGAATCACCCGCAGCAGCTTGGTTTGCAGCTCCAGGGGGATGTCTCCCACCTCGTCGAGGAAAAGGGTTCCGCCCGCGGCGAGCTCGAACTTCCCGAGCCTTCGCTCCAGGGCGCCGGTAAAGGAGCCTTTCTCATGGCCGAAGAGTTCGCTCTCCAGAAGGTCTCTGGGAACGGCGGCGCAATGGAGCACGATAAAGGGCTGGTTCCACCGGGGAGAGTTGTAATGAATGGTTTTGGCCACGAGTTCCTTGCCCGTGCCGCTCTCCCCCTGGAGCAGGATCGTGGCGTCGGTATTCACCACCTGCCCGATGGTCTTGTAGACCTTTTGCATCGGCAGGCTCACGCCGATCATGTTGACGCCGGGCTCAAATCGCTTCTTGACCTCTTGTTTGAGCTCCTGGAAGGCTCGGCTGAGCCTGCGGCTCTCCATGGCGCGCTGGACCAGGACCAGCACCTCCTCGAGATCAAAGGGTTTGGTGATATAGTCGAAGGCGCCGTGCTTCATCGCCTCGATGGCATTGCGCATCGTGTTCTGCGCCGTCATGAGGATCATCGCGGTATCGATGCCGGCCTCTTTGGCCTCTTTGAGCAGGGTGAGTCCGTTCACATCCGGGAGGCGGATGTCGACCAGAGAGGCGTCGAAGGGGGTCTCGTTAAGGGCCTTCCGGGCCAGCTCTCCGCTGGCGCAGGTTTGCACCCAGTAGCCTTCATCTTCGAGCGCCTTCTTTAGCACCAGGCGCAACGATTCTTCGTCTTCGGCGATGAGGATCTTCCCCTGTTCCATCGCTCTTCTTCCTTAGCTCGCCACGCGCAGCGAGACCTTAAAGCTGGCTCCTTCCCCCGCGCGGCTTTCGACGCGGATGAGCCCGCCATGCTCTTTAATGATCCTATAGCAGATCGCCAGCCCCAGTCCGGTGCCGTTGTTTTTCGTGGTGAAGAAAGGGGAGAAGATATGCGGGAGATCTGCCTCCTCGATCCCTGCGCCGTTGTCCTGGATGTCCACCCAGATGAATTTCCCGCGCGCTTTTCCCGCTTCCCGGATGTGAAAGTCTGTTTCCATTCGCGTGGTGATCGTCAGGCGCCCCTCGGCGTCCATCGCCTGCACGGCGTTCTTCACCAGGTTGAGAAAAACCTGGGTGAGCTGGGGCGGATCGCCGCAGATGGGCGGGAGGCTTGGGTCATAGTGTTTTCTCACCTCGACTCTCCGCCCCTGCACAGATTCCCTTTCCAGAAGGAGCACCTGATCCAGGAGCTCGTGGATGTTGAGCGGGGCGAGATGGAGTCTGGCGGGGCGTGAGAGATCGAGAAGCTGTTCCAGGAGAAGGTTGACCCGGTCCACCTCTCGAATCATGATCTCAGTGTATTCGACGAGAGCGAGGTCGTGGGCGACCGCACGCCGAAGCAGTTGCGCTGCGCCTTTGATCCCGCCCAAAGGGTTTTTGATCTCGTGGGCCAAGCCGGCTGCCAGGGTGCCCAGCGTGGCGAGGCGATCAGAGCGCTTGAGGTCCTCTTCCATCTCCCTGCGGCGGGTCAGATCACGTAAGAGCAGGATCGCGCCCAGGCACCGTCCCGCCTGGTCCTGCAAGGGTGAGACTGACACGCTCACCGGCGCGGGGTGACCCCAGGGATTGACGAAGTCTCCGTCGGCCCGGGTGCTGCTGAGGTGAGGAGGCAGGCTATTTTTGATCATGGTGATGAGCCAGGAATTTTTTTTGAACAGGCGCGTGCAAGTTTGCTGCAGCGCTTGCGAGGCGGACATGGCGCTGAGCGCTTCGGCCGCTTGATTGAAGAGGGAGATCCTTCCCCGGGGATCCACCACGATCACGCCGTCTTCCAGGCTGGTGAGGATATCTTCCCACGAAATCGGGGTGGGGTTGCTTTTTTCGGGATCGTTCTTCACGGCTTGGGGGTTTGTGAAAACGGAAGAATCATAACAGATCGGGCACGGCAAGCAAGCGTTTTGCCGGCGGCTCGCAGGCCTTGCATTGCTGGTTACGGCTGTGATAAAAATAAGTTACACTTTCCAGAAAAAAAGTGGGCTTTGCCCGCTTTTTTATTTTGGGGGCATCATGAGCGGTGACTTGACCGTCACGCGGGTGTGGGAGATTGCCGGCCCCTTGTTGGCGGAGGAGGGATTAGAGATCGTCGACATCGAACTCAGGCATGAAGGTGGGAAGAGGGGAAGAGTGCTCCGGCTTTACCTGGACAAAGAAGGCGGTCCAAATTTGGACGATCTGACCCGTATCAGCCGCCTCCTGAGCGACCTTCTCGACGCCCAGATGGATGCGGGGGAGCCCTACACGTTAGAGGTCTCTTCACCCGGGATCAACCGTTTGCTCAAAAAGGTCGAACACTTCCTGCGTTTCATCGGCAGGAGAGTGCGGGTGCGGACCCGAGAGTCCGTCGACGGCAGGAGATCCTTTCTGGGCCTGCTCAAGGATGTTGAAGACGAAGGGATCGTGGTTTTCCAGGACGGGATGCAATTCAGGATTCCTTTTGCCCTCATTGAAAGGGCGAATTATGAGCACGATTGGAGCGCGTAACCATGCAGCAGGATCTTAACCGGGTGATTGAACAGGTCAGCAAGGAGAAGGGCATCGATAAGACCATTCTGATCAGCGCGCTTGAGAACGCGATGATCTCGGCCGCCAAAAAGACCTTCGGGGCCGAGCGGAAGATCGAGGCCCAATACAATCCGGAGCTTGGCGAGGTGGAGCTGTTCGAGTCCAAGCTCGTGGTCGAGGAGGTCGCGGATCCGGTCGTGGAGATCGGTCTCAAGGAGGCCCGGGAAGTGCTCGATCCCGACGCCGAGATCGGCGACGAGCTGCTGAGCAAGCTCGACTCGAGTTCGTTCGGCCGCATCGCGGCCCAGGCGGCCAAGCAGAATATCGTCCAGAGAGTGAGAGACGCGGAGCGGGAGATCATTTACAACGAATTCAAAGGGCGGGAGGGTCAGCTGCTCAACGGCATCGTGCAGCGATTTGAAAAGAAGAATATCATCGTGAACCTGGGCAAGACCGACGCGATCCTGCCGGAGAAGGAGCAGGTGCCGCGGGAGCGCTACCGCCAGGGGGATCGAATCCGGGCCTATATCGTTGCGGTGGAGATGACGGGCCGTGGACCCCAGATCGTTCTTTCTCGCACCCATCCGGGGATGCTGAGCAAGCTGTTCGAGCAGGAAGTGCCGGAGATCTACGAGGGGATCGTCGAGGTCAAGGGCGCGGCACGGGAGCCGGGAGGGAGAGCCAAGTTTGCCGTCGTTTCCAATGACCCGGACGTGGACCCGGTGGGTGCCTGCGTGGGAATGAAGGGGACGCGGGTGCAGGCGGTGGTGCAGGAGCTGCGCGGCGAAAAAATCGACATCGTCCATTGGACCGCGGATCAGGCCGAGTATGTGTGCCGCGCGCTGGCGCCGGCGAAGGTCTCCAAGATCATTATCGATGACGAGGAGCGCAGCATGGAGGTCATCGTTCCTGATGACCAGCTCTCCTTGGCCATCGGGAGGAAAGGGCAAAACGTGCGGCTGGCCTCCCGCCTGACCGGCTGGAAGATCGACGTGCGGGGCGAATCGGAAGCCGACGAGGAGACGCGGCGGGCGCGAAGCTCCATCGGCGCGATCCCCGGAGTCAGCGATATGGTGGCTGAGCTGCTTTATCAGGATGGGTTCAAGTCGGCCGAAGAGATCGCGGAGGCGGAGCTCGAAACTATCATGGAGATCGAGGGGATCGGCGCAGAGAAGGCCCAGGCGATTTATAAGTCCAGCCGGGAGCACGTGGCGGAGAAGAGGAGAAAAGAGGAAGAGGAAAGAGCTGCCGCCCAGGCCGCGGCGGAGGCGGCGGTGCCCGCTGAGCCTGCGGTCGCGGCGGACGATTCCGCGGGTAAGGAACCGGGGGGCTCCTAGAGGGATCGCGATTGAAGCGCGGCCACAGTCCCCAGCGGACTTGTCTTGGATGCGGCGCGCGGGATGATCAGAGCGCGCTGCTGCGGCTGGTCCTTCAGGGAGGAGGGGAGCTCAGTATCGATCGGAGAGGTAAAGGACGGGGAGGTTATCTGCATAAGCAGGAAGGATGTTGGCAGGCGTTTTTGCGCAGGAAGAGTCTCTCCCGAGCTTTCCGTGCGGAGATTAGGCGCGCGGCGAGAGAGAGGCTGGTGCTGGTTTTAGGCGAGAAAGGTTGGTAGTGAGGTCTGATAATGGTGAAGATGCGGGTTCATCTACTGGCTAAGGAGCTAGGGCTGGAGGCTAAAGAGCTCCTCACCCAGTTGGAAAAGATCGGGGTGCGTGGAAAGAAGTCCCAGAGTTCCATGGAGGACGACGAGGTTGCACGCATCCGTGCGGCGCTGGCTCAGCTGGCGAAGCCTCAGGTCACTGTAGGGGAAGAGAAGGTGGTGGCGGATCGCGTGGTGACCCGAGAGGATCAAGCCTTAGGGGAGATCCAGGCTCATGAAAAAGTCGTTGAACGGCGGGTTCGGACCAACGTCATCCGCCGGCGCACGAGCCGAATCGAGGTGATCTCTCAAACTCCTCCACCTCCTCCTCCGACTCCGGAACCCCACCCGGTCTCGCTTCAGGAAGCGGCGCCGGAAGAAATCCCGGCCGAGAGGCCGCTTTTTCCAATGGCGCCTTCTGAGGCTGAGGAGTTTGCGGGTGCGCCGGAATCCCCCCAAGAGGCAGCGCCGCAGATCGAAGCCGCAGCTGCCGAGCCAGTTCCTGTGCCTCCCGCGGAGGAGCTCGAGCCGGTGCCCGAGCCGCCTAAAGCGGTGCCCCAACCGGCGGCGCAGGAGCCGCCGCGTGGCGCCCGAATCCTCGGACGAATCGATCTCAAACGGACGGTGGGGGTTGGGCCCCAGCTGGCTCCCCCCGCCAGGGCGCCCCTTGCGCCTAGGCCAGGATTGCCGCCGCTTCAAAAGGTAGAGGCCCGCCGAGAGCTTCCAACGGTGAAGCCTGAAGGAGCGGGTGAGATCGGGGAGGTGGCGAAACCGGCAAAAGCGGCTAAACATAAAAAGCGGGTCGTCAAGAAACAGGATGTCCTGGAGCTGCGGGAGCGGGAGTTCCGTTCCGGGCGGTTGCCGAGAAAGAAGAAGGCCCTGCCGGGAAAGGAGCAGAGGAAAACGGAGATTACCGTTCCCAAAGCGAGCAAACGGGTGATCAGGATTTCCGAGGTGATCAGCGTCGGCGATCTGTCCAGAGAGTTGGGGGTGAAGGTGGGGGAGGTCATCAAGAAGCTCATGCAGCTCGGGATGATGGCCACCATGAACCAGACGCTCGACGCCGACACCGCTACCTTGGTGGCTGCTGATTTCGACCATCAGGTAGAGAACGTGGCCTTCGACGTTGAGTCGGCCTTAGAAGTCGAGCATCACGTCGAGGAGGATGAGGGCGCGCTCGAGGCGAGGCCTCCGGTGGTGACGATCATGGGACACGTCGACCACGGGAAGACGTCGCTGCTCGATGCCATCCGCAGCACCAATGTGACGGCGCAGGAGGCCGGCGGCATCACCCAGCATATTGGGGCGTATAACGTCCTCGTCGACGGGAGGAGCCTCACGTTTCTCGACACCCCGGGGCACGAAGCGTTCACGGCGATGCGGGCCAGAGGAGCCAAGGTGACCGACCTCGTCATTCTGGTCGTGGCCGCCGATGATGGCGTGATGCCGCAGACCGTCGAGGCAATCAACCACGCACGGGCAGCCGAGGTCCCGATCATCGTCGCGATCAACAAGATCGACAAGCATGAAGCCAACGTGGACCGCGTCAAAAAGGGTCTGACCGAATATGGATTGGTGCCGGAGGAATGGGGAGGGGATACCGTGATGGTCCCGGTTTCAGCCCGTACGAAAGAGGGTATCCCTCATTTGTTAGAGATGATCCTGCTGCAGGCGGACATCCTCGAGGTCACGGCCAATCCCGGCAAGCTCGCGCGCGGCACGATCATCGAGGCCAAGCTCGATCGCGGCCGGGGACCGGTGGCGACTGTGCTCGTCCAGGAAGGCACGCTCAGGGTCGGGGATCCGTTCGTTTGCGGTATTTTCTACGGTAGGGTCCGGGCCATGATCGACGACCGGGGCCGGAAGGTCGACGAGGCCGTACCCTCGCTCCCGGTAGAAATTTTGGGGTTGCAAGGGGTGCCCCAGGCTGGTGACTCCTTCGTTGCGGTGACCGATGAGACCACGGCGAGGCAGGTCGCAGAGCATCGGCGCGCCAAACAGCGCGAGTCCGAACTCGTCAAGACCAGCAAGGTTTCGCTGGAGGATCTTTACGATCAGATCAAGGCTGGTGACGTGAAGGAGCTCAGGGTCGTGCTGAAGGCCGATGTCCAGGGCTCTGTGGAGGCCTTGACCGAAGCGCTGGGCCGGCTCTCCGGCGATGAGGTGAAGCTCAGGGTCATCCATGGATCAGTGGGTGGGATCACCGAGAGCGATATCCTTCTGGCGGCAGCCTCCAACGCGGTCGTGATCGGCTTTAACGTTCGTCCAGAGTCGAAGGCAGCGCACCTGGCCGCGCAAGAGGGGGTGGACGTGCGGCTCTATACCATAATCTATGAGGCCATTGCCGACGTCAAAGCCGCCATGGAGGGCATGCTCGAGCCCACGTACCGAGAGCAGCTTCATGGCCGAGTTGAAGTGCGCGAGATCTTCAATATCCAGGGAGTGGGCACGGTGGCCGGGTGTCACGTTACGGAAGGGAAGGTTCAGCGCTCCAGTCTGGTGCGGCTATTGCGGGATCAAGTGGTGGTCCACGAGGGAAAATTGGCGAGCCTCAGGCGGTTCAAGGACGACGTGCGCGAGGTGGCTTCCGGATACGAGTGCGGTCTCACCCTCGACGGTTTCAAGGATGTCAAGGTAGGGGATGTGATCGAAGCCTACGAGCGGGTGCCGGTCATCCGGCGCATCAGCCCGACTCCCTCGGGGCGTGAGGCATCACGGGCCTCAGCGGGAGGTAAGCTATAGGAAGGAAAAATTCGCGTTCCACCTCTTCCCCCATGGTCGTGGGGGTTTTAAAGCTCAGCCTGGTCCTGGCCGAGAACCATTCCCTGAAGGAGAAAAGGGGAGTGCTCAGGAGAATCCAGGCGCGGGTCTCCCATCAATTCAATATCTCGGTTACGGAGTGTGGCGATCAAGAACTGTGGCAAAGCGCGGTGCTGGGCTTCGGGGTGGTGGGCAGCAGCCACCAAGTCGTGGAGGCCACACTTCAAAAGGTCATCGATTTCGTTGACCGCCTCGGTCTTGCCCAAGTAGGCGAGGCGGACACAGAATTTTTCTACTGCTAAAAAAAGGTTCATAGCAATCAGCTTTCAGCTTTAAACTCGTAGCCCCGATTTATGTCTTCTCTCTTTGCTGACGGCTGATCGCTAATCGCTGAAAGCTCCAGCTTTGTGGACTACAAACGCTCAGACCGAGTCGGAGATTTGCTGCTCGAACTGGTTTCCGAGCTTTTGAGCCGGGAGGTCAGCGATCCTCGCATCGGGCCGATCACGCTCACCGGCGTGGAAGTCAGCAAAGACCTGAGGCGGGCCCGTATTTACTTCACCCTCCTCAGCCCGGGCGGGGACAAAGCGGAGGTCCTTTCCGGTTTGAAAAGCGCCACAGGTTATATCCGGGGTAAAGTCGCCAAGGAGCTCAAGCTCCGGTTGGTTCCGACCATCGAGTTCGTCTACGACGAGAGCCGGGACCAGGCCCGTCGCATCGAGGATCTTTTGCAGCAGGTGAAGAAAGAGCGGTGAAATTGATAACGTTGACATAACGCATCATTATCGGATACTGTCCCACCTAAAAACGGGGAACCGGGGCCGGTCTGTTTACACTGGTGACTGCTGGCGCTCCCGGACGCGGGTTACCGGGGGTCGACAGGGGGCAATTTTGAGTTCCCTGCCTGTGCGACGGCAGACAGGTCGGCGGCTGACCCTCAAAAGGGAATTCCTATCATTTCATTGTGTGACACCGGACACTAACCTTGCAAAACAACAACCCGATTGTGGTACGCGACTCGACTGTGGTACTGAAACCTCATCGATAAAGACAAGGTAGTCCTCAGTGATTGGAGGAGACCGATGCCATTAGTACTATAGGGTCTACCATAGTCGTAAATTCCTGCTAATCAGGTATTTGATTTTACCTATCTGCCGTCGAGCCGTTAGCCAGCTAACATGTCGCGGTTTCGAAATTCGAGCTTTTTTGCCTAGACGGAAATTGGTGCGCCTAACGCATCCTACGTCCACTCGCAGAATGTTCTAAAAACCTCCGTTCAACCCTGAACAGGATCAGGCCCAACGGAGGAGGAATTGCTGAAACCATGGAGAATGTCTGTTGATGCTGAGGCTCTCGCAAGTTAGACCGTCAAATTGTTACTTGATTCTTAGAAGTAAAGAAAAGCCCGGCTGGGTACCCCCGAGGCCGGGCCGTTATCGAGGAAACGGAATTTCGCAACAAATGTTGTTGGCGACGGTTATAAAGATAACTACCTTCTCGGCGCCGGGTTCGGTGCCGCCTTGGGCGCCGGTACCGGCTCGAGCGCACGCGACGCGGGAGTCGAGCCACCCTGCACCCCCAGCCCGCCGCCGGTGCCGAGACCGCCTTTTACTTCCTGGGCTTTGTAGTTTTTCACGGAGCTTACAAGACGATTGTAGGCATCCGCGAACGCTCCCGCGAGCACTTTGCCTTCGGGGGTATTGGTATAACCGCCGAGGCTTCCGCCGCCGCCCCGTCCGAAAACTCCACCCCAGGCGTTGAAATCGGTGGTTGCCGCCGAGCCTTCAGCCGCGGCGAGTTGCACGCCGGAACGATTGTCAACCAATGTCAGCGTTGTTGAAGCCTCTCGAGTGCGGATACCGCCGGCAAGCGATCCGAGCACGCCCGCATAGCCTGGCAACAAGCTCAGGGCACTACCGATGCCGCTAGTGTCCCCTTGGCTAAACGAGATCATAGGACTAAGAGCGTAATCCGCTGCGACCAGCTGTCCTTGGCCGAAGTTGCTTCCCTGCCGAAGCTCGCCGCTGCGGTCCAGCGCCCGTTCCGTCTGAAGCTGGCCGAAACCGCGGCCGCGTTCGACGACAACGAAGCAATTCGACTGCTGGACTAACAGGCGAATGAGGGGGACCGTCGAGGTTAATTTGTACTCGCGGGTGAGCTGGTAATACCAAGGCGAGGCTTGATCCTCGACCACGGCGAGGGTGCCAAGCGATTGATCACAGCGCTGGAGCTGAGCCATCGCTCCCGTTGAGGTTTCTCCACCGGCGGATCCGGTGATCGGAGTCCTCGCCGAATCGGAACCGACCTGGACCCCACAGCCGGCGAGCAAAGCTCCGGCGAACAAGGAACCGATATAGTTTCTCGCCGTTCGAATCATGTTATCCCTCCCAAGGTTTGATTAACGATCTTCGCTAGGCTACAGCCAGTCGGATGTCTTTTATCCTAATTCTGCCGGTGGCGTCAATAGGTCGGTCCGAGGCCGCTTGCCGTTGATTACAGCGCCCTCGCCCGGCGCACAACGGAAGGGGCGGGCGCCGGAACACCCATCACCCGGCTACGCGTAAAGTGTTCGGATGTAGCCGCTGTGGTCGATCTCCTTCACGTAGTGGAGATCCCAGAGTATGAGCGGGTTGAAATCCTTGATCTCGGGATCGCGCTTGACTGCAAGCGCGAAGACGTTTTGAATCGCTTCGATGGACGGATAGGGGGCGCTTTCCAAAAACGCCACCTGGTTTTCGTAAAAGCAATTCCACTCTTCGTCGTTGCGCATTTTGAGCAGCTCCGAGCAGTGCTGCTTGACGATTTTCAGGGTGTCGGCCTTGTTGGTTTTGAAGAAATGAGTGCCGTCGATCAAGAAGGGGTCAAATCTTTTGTTGATAGTCCAGGGTCATCACATGGTAGACCAGTCCGGCAAACTGTATTTCATAGGCGGCAGGACATGGTGAGGTGTTCTAACAAAAAAACATCAACTCACAACAAAAGACTTGACCTCTTTCCTCCAGTGATAGGCGGACGAGCCTTTTTGTTTATACCGCATGGTGCTAGAATTCTTGTTATGGGAAAAAATGAGAGATTGACACCTGCCTTGAAGAAAGCCCGCGAGGAAGGCATCGACTTAAGCCAACTCTATGAGCGCCTGTCTTGGACGCCGACCGAGCGCATCAAGAGAAACTTTCGTGCGGCATTGGTGTTTGAGGGGTTAAGAAGGGCGGGGCAGAAACATCGTGACCGAAAACGACGTTGAGAAACTGCTCAAGGCTCTTCACAATGAAGGAGTTGCCTTTGTCATTATCGGCGGGGCGGCCGCAGTGCTTCAAGGCTCGGCCTATGTGACCGCCGACTTCGATCTCTGTTATTCCAGAACCAAAGAGAATTTAGAGAAGTTGGCGAGAGCCTTAGCGCCTTTTCATCCGCTACTCCGCGATGCCCCACCGGATCTTCCATTCTGTCTGGATGTCAACGCCCTGAGGTCGGGGCTTAATTTCACACTTACCACCGATTTAGGTGATTTGGACATTTTGGGCGAGGTCACGGGATTGGGCGGCTATCAAGAAGCGCTGGCGTTTTCGGAGGAAATGGCGATTTTTGGCCTCCCGTGCAAAGTCTTAACGCTGGAGGGTCTG
>Ga0156031_1074_pt1 | contig 12761 bp, 11 predicted proteins | sample RifCSPlowO2_02_FD_107685 | JGI IMG/M metagenome (GOLD analysis project Ga0156031, IMG submission 107685) | Deltaproteobacteria bacterium RIFCSPLOWO2_02_FULL_57_26
TCCGATCAGGTCGAAGGCGGGCATACCACGGAGGTTGACAGAGAGGGGTAAGGATCCGCTATCCGGTTCGGGATATGGCTTTATCGCGAAAGATAGATCCGCGAAATCCTAGGGTTGTTTCCCTGTCCGGCCGTAGCGGTCTTCCACTCGGACGACGTCGTCGAGTTCTGGTGTAGAGACCTCCAGGACGTCGCAGTCTTCGAGCGCGGTCATGCGGTGCCTCATCCCAGGAGTAATGTGGAAGCAATCCCCGGGCAGGAAGCGGATCTTCTTTCTCTTTCCTCCCGCCTCGATTTCCAATTCCATCGCGCCACGCAGAAGCTGGATCGATTCATCCTTGATGCGGTGGTACTGGTAGCTCAGGGATTCACCCTTGTTGATGTGGAGAATCTTCCCCACATAGCGGTCTGTGTGGGCCCAGATCAGTTCGTAACCCCAAGGTTTGTCGACTCTTCTGGGTTGATAGCTCTCCATGACCAAAAACCTCCGATTGAGGTCAGGCAAAAAGCGGAGTTATTGAAACATCTCCTTCGTCTGAGATCCCAAGCCCAGAAGGTTGAAATCGAACTTAAAGCTGGTTTTGCCGGGATTTGTCCTGCGGTTGACGGTAAGACTGAGCGTCCAGCATTCACACTGAGAGAGGATCTTAAGCCCGCCCCGATTGCCGGCGAAGCGCCCGTCCCGTACGTTGTAGTTGGTGTCGTTGGTAAGGAGCAGATGCTCGGTCAGGTGAAGCAGGATACGAACCCCCAATTCCCCCAAGACGTTACGGGTAATGAGCCTTTCATCCTTGAGGGTCGTGAGGTTCGCGTTCTCCGCCAATTCGGCCAGAGAGTTCCGGCGGATGAAGCGGTAGCTGAGAGCTAACTGGTTTGGCTTCATAAAATCCCGGTCGAGAACACGGTGAGTTATGGGGCGCGGATCCCGCAACGAAAGCAGAGCGGCTGCCTGCGTCATCTGCCAGGGACCGGGGTTGAGCCCGGTATCGAAGCCGAGAGTCAAATAGTCGAGAGGGGTGAGCCTTAGGTTCATATCCAGATCGGACAGGCTATCCCCGCCTTTCCTCTCCTTGTCGATATCGTAGCCGAGCGCGAGCCTTAACTGACCCATCTCCCTGGTATCACCCGCGGTTGAAACGGTGACAAGTTCCACGTCCCTGTCCTCGGGAAGCTCTACCGGTTGCTGCCCGAACTTTCCCCAAAGGCGGTTCGTAAGAGAAAAGGTCAAGAGATTTCTCCGATTGATTCGGTCCGTGCCGTCAAAAATGGGGATATCGCGATGGTTGGCGCTCGGGATAAAGAGATAGCTTATCTCCGGCTCGATGACGTGCTTCACCTTCTTAAGATAAGACCCATCCGGATCAAAAACGCGCGCCAGTGAAGTGCCAACGTTTCCCCTGACCTCGATTAATTCACGCGAATTATTCCGGTCGAAGGACCCTTCCCTTTGGTAAAGATGATACGCGGTCTCACGCAAGCCGATGCCGAAACCGCCGGCGAGATATGGGGTGACACGAACGGGCAGAAAAAGCTCGGGTCGGAGGTCCAAACGGAGCCCGTCGGCGCCCTCCCGGCGCAGATAATTCACCCCTTCCGCGCGCCAGCGAAGCTCCAGAGGGGAATCTCCCAAAATGTGCCTTCCCCTGGCGAGGAGCTGAGGAGTTTTGTGCAGCGTGCCATCATCGTCCTGAATAAAGTCCTGGTAAAAGCCCCACTGGCCCTGAAGCCTGACATCGCCCCAGTCCCTGAGAAAGCCGAAGCGCGAACGTGCGTAGCGGCTGCTCCTGTGGTCCCTTTCCCGGCCATAGGCATCCAGATTGAAGCTGTGAAAATCTTTCAGGTCGATCTCTCTGAGGAACAGGTCATCGCTGTAGGCGGCGATATCGCTATAGGTCTTCCAGGTCGCAGGGCTCGTATGGCGATGGGTCGCCAACACGCTCCACCGATCCTGGGCGATCTTCGGATCGGCAATGGTGCGGTCCCCGATCGATTGCTCCTCGTTCTTCCTGAGCCCTTCATTGAGATAGGATAGGTCGATTTGCGCCTGCGCGTCCCGGCTCACGATCGTCCTCAGCTCTCCCAACAGCCCTACGCGCGCGCGGGTTTCCACATCGATCCCGAAGGTGGCGTCGCTGCTCTTGGAGATAGCCCAGAAAAACGGCTGTTCGAAGGTGAAGCCTTCCTTGCTCGAAGAGCCGATGCGCGGAAAAAGAAAACCGCTTTGCCTCTCGGTCCTGACCGGAAAAAAGCCATAGGGCAAATAAAAGATGGGGACATCCAAGAGGTAAAATGTCCCTCCCCTGACGATCCCCGTCCCCTCGCTGGTGAGATCGATCTGCTCGGCCCCTATTCTCCAGGTGGGAGGACCGGACTCGCAGAGACAGGTGGTAAAGAGCCCCTCGCTGATATGATAGGTTTGCCCGGCGAATTTCTGTATACGTTTCCCGCTCAGGCTGAGATGGCTCTGGCCGAAGAACAGATCTCCGTTTTCGATCTCGCCGGTCTCCTGCTGCAGATTAAAACGCGCCGCCTCCGCCTTGAGGGTGCCGTAAGGATCATCGACCGAAACCTTCCCCTTGGCCTCCACATCCTGAGTTGTCCGATTCACCCGGACCTCATCGGCCCTCAAGGTCGTCTCTCCCCTGCGGATCTCCACGTTTCCCTTGGCCTCGACCTGCGTCCCGCCATCCCCAACCGAGAGAGACTCCGCCGTGATGTTGATCTCTCCCTCTTCTCTCGGAGCCGTCGCCTCGGCGGCTTGACCTAGCGAGGGAAGAGACTGCAGCCACAGGACCATGCTCAAAGCAAACGCGCCGTATCTTCCTCTCAAAGCCATCACACGGGCCTCAAACCTCCACCGGCTTTCTCCCTGCCATGCCTGCCCGCGCCGCCGCGACAAGACAGGGCCTGACCTCTCCTAATAGATAGAGCGAGCCAGCCACAAGAATAGTCTCGCTCATCACGGCGCTGCCGAACAGATACTCGGCGGCTTCCACCGGTTTCTCGATGATCCTGACCGGCATCTCTTGCGGAAGCGTCTCCGCAACCCGGTGCGGGTCCGCGCACCGCTCCATCGCCACGCGCGTCAAAACCACCTCGCTCGCCACACCCGACAGCTCTTTTAGCATGAAAGGCCAGTCTTTGTCTCCCATCGAAGCAAAGAGGAGCCTGACCTTCTTCTCCCCCTGAAAATGGCGGATCTCGCTTACCAGCGCCCGAACACCTTCGCCGTTATGTGCCCCGTCCAGGATTACGGTGGGATGGTTGGAAATCACCTCAAGGCGACCGGGCCAAATGACCGTCTCGAGCCCTTCGCGGATGGCCGTCTCGCTCACCGGAAAGGCTACGCGGGCCACCTCTAACGCGCCCAAAGCAATCGCTGCATTTCCCCGCTGATACCTGCCCCGGAGCGCCAGGGAAAGGTCCGCAAGCTTCCACTCAAGCCCGCTATAGTCGAAACGATCCGAGTCTTTTAGGTCAACGGAGAAGTCCCGCCCCAAGAAGAAAGGTGTCGCTCGCTTGGCCGCGGCTATCTCCCTGAGAACGTTTTCAACCTGGGGGAGGAACGCTCCCCCCACCACGGGCACCCCTTCCTTGATGATCCCGCCCTTCTCACGGGCGATGGATAGGACATCCGAACCAAGATAGGCCTCGTGGTCCATAGAGACGGTCGTGATGACTGCGACCTCGGGAAGCAGGACATTGGTGGCATCCAATCTCCCTCCGAGTCCCACTTCAACCACAGCCACATCGACCCCGCTCCAGGCAAAGTATAGGAAGGCCACCACGGTCACGAACTCGAAAAAGGTCAACCCGATCCCCGCAATGGCCGATCGGTCCCGGACCAGCTCGGCGAGCTCCACCACCTGCTCGGGCGAGATTTCCCGGTCTCCGATCCGGATCCGCTCGGTGAAGGAGGCGATGTGGGGCGAGGTGTAAAGGGCCGCGCGATAGCCCTGAGCTGAAAGGATGCGCTGCAGCATCGCCGCCGTCGACCCCTTTCCATTCGTCCCGGCAATATGAAAGGCAGGGTAGCGTCGCTCCGGATGGCCAAAGAGGGAGAGGGCTTGCTCCACGCGATGGAGTCTCAAGTCAATCTCCCCGCCGCGCAGATTGAAGATGTAATTCAACGTGTCTGAGTAAGATGCCATCAGATTAGGCAGCAGGCACTAGGCAACAGTTTTACTCAAGCCTCTCGCCTCCCGCCTTCTTTGAAACTCGCTTCATTGCGCGCTTGAGCCGCGCTACAAACGCTCCCGCCCCCTCTGCCTTCTTGCGCCACCCCGGGGCCTTTTCGATAACCTGCACCAGCGCGCTCCCCACCACCACGGCATCGGCAAAAGAGGCGATCCAAGCCGCTTGCTCTGGCGTCGACACGCCAAATCCGACGCCCACCGGAAGCCGCGTAACCCGCCTCACTCGGTCCACCTGGGCTCGCAGATGATCCTCGAAGCGCTTGCGCGCCCCCGTCACCCCCGTGACCGAGACATAATAGACAAATCCCTGCCCCTGCTCCGTGACCAGTCTGATGCGCTGAGCATCGCTCGTCGGCGCCAAGAGAAAAATCGTATCCAACCCATGAGCGTCGGTCCAGCGCTTCAGCTCACCGCTTTCCTCCGGAGGGAGGTCCACACACAGGATCCCATCGATGCCCGCAGCCTCGACCTCGCGCGCGAAGCGCTTAAGCCCGTAACGAAAAAAAGGGTTGTAGTAACCAAAAAGGATGAGCGGGATATCTGAATCGCGGCGAAATTGGCGAACCATTTCCAGAATCTGCGGTAGAGTCGTACCGCTTCTCAGGGCGCGCTCTGAGGCGCGCTGAATCGTCGGCCCATCGGCCATCGGGTCGGAAAACGGCACGCCCAGTTCGATCAGGTCCGCGCCCGAGCGTTGCAAGGCGCCAAGGATACGGAGAGTGGCGCCGAGATCCGGGTCGCCAGCGGTCACAAAAGGGATCAGGGCGGTCTCGCCGCGGCCGCCCAGGAAGGAGAATTTTTCGTCGATGCGGCTCATTTACATTGCGAATAGCGAAAGGTGAATGGTGAATAGCTCGGTCGTCTTGCTATTCGCTATTTGCTATTCGCTATTCACTATTTGCCATTCGTCACTTGCCTTCAGGTATTCAGCCACCACGTTCATGTCCTTGTCACCTCTGCCGGAGAGGTTGACGATGATCAAGCGGTTTTTCGCCAAGCGGGGGGCGAGCCGCATCGCCTCGGCCAGGGCGTGGGCGCTCTCCAACGCCGATATGATCCCCTCGACTTCGGCGAGCCGTTTCAGGGCCTCCACGGCTTCCCGATCGGTGGCTGAGGCGAATCGAATCCTGCCCTGATCGCGCAGATAACTCAGCTCGGGTCCGACACCCGGATAATCGAGACCGGCGGCGATCGAATGGGTATGGCGGATCTGTCCTAAGCGATCTTGGAGGAGATAGCTCTTGCTGCCGTGAAGCACGCCCACCTTTCCCGCCAGGATGGAGGCCGCGTGGCGACCACTCTTTAGCCCCAACCCACCGGCCTCTACGCCCACCATCTTCACCTTCCGGTCGCCGAGAAACGGGTAGAAGAGCCCCATAGAGTTGCTCCCTCCTCCTACGCAGGCGATCAGGTAGTCGGGAAGCCGCCCCTCTCGGGCGAGAATTTGCCGGCGTGCCTCCTGCCCGATGACGGATTGGAAGTCGCGCACGATCATGGGATACGGGTGGGGTCCGGCCACGGAGCCGATGAGATAATAGGTATGGCGGACATAGGTCACCCAATCTCTAAGCGCTTCATTCATCGCGTCTTTTAGCGTCTGGCTGCCGGATTCCACCACCCTCACTTTGGCGCCGAGCAGCTTCATCCGAAAAACATTCAAGGACTGCCGCTCGACATCCTCCTTGCCCATGAAGATCTCACACTCCATCCCGAACTTTGCGGCGACCGTGGCCGTGGCTACACCATGCTGGCCTGCGCCGGTTTCTGCGATGACCCGCCGCTTGCCCATCTTTAACGCCAGCAAGGCCTGGCCGATGGTGTTGTTGATCTTGTGAGCGCCGGTATGACAGAGGTCTTCCCGCTTGAGGTAGATCCGCGCCCCTCTCAACCTGGCCGTAAGGCTTTCGGCAAAATAGAGCGGCGTCTGTCTACCCGCATACTCGCGCAGATGACGGTGGAACTCACGGCGGAAGCTGGGGTCCCGGCGAGCCTCGACGTAGGCCTTCTCCAGCTCGATCAGGGCCGGCATGAGCGTCTCGGAGACGTACCGGCCTCCATAGACGCCGAAATGACCCAGTTTATCAGGCACTCTTGGCAGCGCGGATGAATTCCTTGAGTTTCGCATGATCCTTGATGCCCGGCTTTGCCTCGACCCCGGTGCAGACGTCCACCCCGTAGGGCCGCAGGAGCCGTATCGCCTCCTCAACATTCCCGGCGTCTAACCCACCCGCGAGAATCAACTTTTCCGTGCTCAATCCGGTGAGCCAGCTCCAGGGAAAAGAAGAGCCTGAGCCACCGTACCCCGGGACCCAGGCATCCACGAGATAGAAGTCTGCGGGAAAGCCCCGAAGGCGGGCCACGGAGACCTGATCCTTGATCCGAAAAGCCTTGATGACTTTTAGCCCCCAGCCCCGGCAATAGTCGGGGCTTTCGTCCCCGTGAAATTGTAGACCCCGAAAGGCCTGCCTGCCGTCGGGAAGAAGGCCGCAGCCCAACACCTCTTCCACTCTCTCTTTCGGTTCGTTGACGAAGAGCGCAATGTTACAAATCTCCTGGGGGACTTCTCTTAGGATCGCCCGGGCTTTTTCCGGCTTGATAGAGCGCGGGCTCGGCGGATAAAAATTAAATCCCAAGGCATCTGCCCCGTAATCCACGGCCTTCAGGGCATCTTCGAGATTGGTTATGCCGCAAACTTTAACCTTCACCATTTTCGTAAATAGCGGATTGCGAATAGCGAATATCGGATTTCAAATCTATTTACCCATTCGCTATTAGCATTTACTTTTCGCCATTCGCCATTTGCTATTCGCTATTCCCTAGCAGCTCCCTCAGCTTGGCCCCCGGATCGGGCGCGCGCATGAGCGCCTCGCCCACCAAAAAGACATGAACCCCTAGTTTCTCGAAGCGCTTGATCTGTTCTGGGCTATCGATGCCGCTCTCGCAAACCACCGTAATGCCCGGAGGCACCTTTGGTGCCAACCGCTCGGCAGTTTCGAGCTTGACCTCGAAGGTCTTCAAGTCCCGGTTATTGATCCCGATCAAATCGGCGCCGGCCGCAAGCGCCCTCTCGAGATCCTCTTCGGTATGGACCTCGACCAAGGCGTCGAGGGCGAGTGAAGACGCCTGTTCTTTGAGCTCCCGGAGCTGGCCACCGTTGAGCAGCGCGCCGATCAAAAGCACCGCATCGGCGCCGAAGCTCTTCGACTCCGCGATTTGATATCCGTCCAGAACGAAGTCCTTGCGCACCAGGGGAAGTGAAACTTCACTGCGAACCCGCTCTAGATGCTGCAGACTACCGTGAAAATAGCGTTCTTCGGTTAAGACGGAAAGCGCGCTCGCCCCGTTGGCGGCAAAGTCCCTGGCAATCGCGACTGGATCGAACTGCGCCCGAATGAGCCCTTGAGAAGGCGAGGCCCGCTTGACCTCGGCGATGATGCGGAGCGTGCCTCCCTTAAGCCTCTCGGCAAATCCCCTGCGAGGTTGATGGAAAAGCGGGCGGTCACACAGCAGGGCCAGAGGAAGCTGCCGCTTTCTAAGCTCCACCACCTCGCGGATATGCTCCGCAATCGAATCTAAAAACATATCTTTGTTCAAGTTTTGAGTTCTTAGTTCTCAGTTTTGAGCTTTCCGGCCAAAACTAAAAACTCAAAATTCAAAACTGAAAACTGGTATTAGCTGGCGTTGGTCATCCGCACCAGCTGATCGAGTTTGCCCTGCGCCTTTCCGGAATCGATCGACTCTCCCGCAAGCCGCATGCCCGCCTCGATGGACTGTGCCTTGCCGCTTACATAAAGCGCGGCGCCGCTGTTGAGCAGCACCACGTCCCGCTTGGGCCCTTTTTCACCGCCGAGGACACCGCGCAAAAGTGCCGCGCACTGCTCCGGAGTGCCGCCGTGGAGATCCTCCAACCGGCATGGCTTAAGCCCGAACTCTTCGGGGGAGACGGTGTAGGTCTTGATCTTCCCATCGCGAAGCTCCGAGACCCGGGTCGGCCCGCAAAGCGAGACCTCGTCCATCCCTTCAAGCCCGTGCACAATCATGGCCCTGGCCGTACCCAGATTCTTGAGCACGTGAGCAATCGGCTCGGTGAGCCCCCCGTCATAGAGACCGGTGAGCTGATGGGTCGCTCCCGCAGGATTGGTCAGGGGACCCAGGAGATTAAAGATCGTGCGGATGCCTATCTCGCGGCGCGGCTGGACGGCATACTTCATCGCCTCGTGCAGGAGCGGCGCAAAGAGAAAACCGATGCCGATTTTCTCCAAGCACTCCTCGACCCTCTCTTTAGAAGCATCAATCTTGACTCCCAAAGCAGCCAGCACATCGGCGCTCCCCGACTGGCTGGAGACTGAGCGGTTTCCATGCTTGGCCACGGTGATCCCCGCGCCCGCCACAACAAACGCCGATGCCGTTGAGATGTTGATGGTTCCTTTCTGATCCCCTCCTGTTCCAACAATATCGAGCACAAGATCGGCTTTGGTTCTGACGCGGTGCACTTTTTCCCTCATGACCCGCGCGGCCCCCGTGATCTCCTGGACGGTCTCCCCCTTCATCCGCAGGGCTGTAAGAAAGGCTGCCACTTGCGAAACGGTCGCGTCGCCGGACATGATTTGGTTCATTACGTCTTCGGTTTCGCCCTCCGTCAAATCCGTCCGGTTGACCAGTTTGCCGATGGCTTCCTTGATATCCATGCTTCCAACCTCCTAAGACCCTAACGACTCACGGTCATGGATTTAGTAAACTTTTCTTTTACCCTGAGCTTTTCCTGGAGCGCTCTGGCTTCTTCCCGCGTGGCGAAATGGCCCACGCGCACGCGATACCAGGTCTTTCCCTTGATGTCCGTCGAGGCCACATAGGCATCGTAACCTTTGTCCTTAAGCCTCTTGGCCAAGCGGTCGGCGTCCCGTTCTTGGGGGAAAGCATTGAGCTGGACCGTCCAGACGCCATTTGCCGGTTTTTGAACCGCTTTTTCCGCAACCTGTGCAACCGCCTTTTCGCGCGCCGGAGCCTTCGCCTCGACCGCCGCCTGCCTGGTGCTTTCCTCAATCGGTTTTACCTTCTGCTTAACCCCCCCGCGTGCCGGTCCCCCGCCTTCGGCTCCCTTGGCAAGCGTATCGTAAAAAGTGATCTCCTCCTTAGCGGCGGGAGCCTGACCGGATCCCTTGAGCAAAGGTTCCACAGGGATCTTCACCACGGGTTCTTCCTTTTCCATCAGCTTCCTCTCTTCGATCCCCTGCCCGATGAATACGCCGAGAAAAAAGACCACGAGAGAGGTGGCGGTAAATCCCACTGCCAAGATGATCAGTTGAACGCGACTCAAGTAGTAAGAACCCTGCCCTTTGCCTCTGCGATGATTCGTCATCTCGTTCACCACCGACACCATGAATTTCGCCTCATCCTATGGACCCTTTCTATCGGCTCCTCGAGGAACTTCCGGCCTCCAGCTAAATGCTCCCCGGCGTCGGTTCAGCGCGGGCGGCCATCCTCAGAGGAGCTTCCACCCCCAAAAGCTCCAGGCCTTTGCGAATGATCTTTTGCACGTTCCGGACCAACAAGAGGCGAGCTCGGGTGAGCTCCCGATCGTCCGAAATCACCCGGAATCGATTGTAGTAGCGGTGGAATTCGCCCGCCAGCTCGAGCAAATAGAACGCTAGCCGGTGCGGCTCCAGCTCCTTTACGCTCTCTTCGACCACCTCGGAGAACTGGACCACCCGCTTGATCAGCTCCATCTCTTCCGCCTGCTCCAGGCGTTCGAGTCTCGCATCCCGCAACCGGGAAACTTCCCCTTCCATTCCGCTTTGGCACGCCTGCTCGAAGATGCTCGCGATGCGGGCATGGGCGTACTGAACGTAAAAGACCGGGTTCTCGCTCGACTCTTTTTTAGCCAGCTCGAGATCAAAATCAAGATGGCTGTCGGCCTTGCGCATGAGGAAAAAAAATCGCGCGGCGTCTCTTCCCACCTCTTCCACCACCTCTCGGAGAGTAACGAACTCTCCCAGCCGCTTTCCCATGCGCACCGGTTCTCCGCCGCGAGTGAGGTGCACCATCTGGACCAGAACGACTTGCAGGCCTTCAGGATCGTATCCCAGGGCCTTGATGGCCGCCTTGATTCGATTCACATAGCCATGATGATCCGCGCCCCAAACATTAACGAGTCGCTTGAAGCCCCGCTCGAACTTGTTGCGGTGATAGGCCATGTCACTGGCGAAGTAAGTGAGATCCCCATCGCTCTTCACCACGGTTCGGTCTTTATCATCCCCGTAAGCCGTGGCCCGGAACCACTCCGCCCCTTCCTCGCGGTACAGGAGCCCGCGAGACCGCAGCAGCTCGATCGTCTGCTCGACCTCTTTTTGCTCTCTCAGCTCCCTCTCGCTGACAAAGGAATCAAAGGTAATCCCGAATTGAGCCAGGTCGACCCGGATCGCTTCGAGCAGGATCTCGCCACCGAACCGGCTCAGAAACTCGGTTGCTGTCTCCCGCTTTTCCTTTAAGAACTTCTCCCCCCATCGGCGCCTTACCTCCGCGGCGACCTCCCGGACATAGTCTCCGGGATAACCCTCTGCGGGGAACTCGATCTTTTCCCCGTAAAGCTCACGGTAGCGGAGATAAACCGAAAGCCCCAACTGCTCAATCTGCCTTCCGGTATCGTTCACATAGTATTCGCGCTCCACGGCGAACCCCGCGGCCTCAAGCAAGCGTGCCAGGACGTCGCCGATGACCGCCACGCGCCCATGGCCGACATGGAGAGGGCCGGTAGGATTGGCGCTCGCGAACTCCACCTGAACTTTCTCGCCCCGGCCCAGGTCCAAATCCAACTCCTTGCCGGCCTCGATCTGTCTAAGGCAGTCGTAGTAAAACTTCGCCGAGAAGGAGAAATTCAGAAAGCCCGGACCAGCGATTTCCGCCCGGGCGAGAATCCCGTCCCGGTCCTCCAAATTTTTGAGAATGGCCTCAGCGATGGCCCGCGGAGATTTTTTCTGCTGCTTTGCGCAAATCAGAGCCACATTGGTTGACAGGTCGCCGAATTCTTTCTGCTTGGGAGGCTCAAGAAGCAAAGGGGGGAGGTCTGTCATTTTCAGCTCTCCCCCCTTCGCCGCCTTTTCAAGGGCTCGGGCTAACAGATCCCTAAGGTGACTTTTCATCTCTGGCTTTAACCATCCCCTTGTCCTCCCATCAGCCGGGGCGAAGCCATCCTCTGAGGAAGTGGACGGTCTGCTTAAAAAAGCTCTTAAAAATAAATATTTATAGCGATTTTAGAGCGCCGAAGTCAACCCATTCGACACCCCGCCCACCCTTCGACAACCTTACCCCTCTTCTTCCGAGAGAGGGAGGTTTGTCCCGAAGCACGGGAGACGTCCGATACTGAAGTTGCCTCAGGGAAGTGAACCTTAGCGGTCGAGTGCTTGGGAGCAGACAAGCAGAGGCCTATCGGCTCCCGCTGAGGGGCAGGCCTCCCTCTCTCTTACTCTTCCCGCCACAGGGACAAAAATTTCGCCGGGATTTCCTTTGCCAAAAAGAGTGGGCCCGAACAATAAAACGGAATCCCGCTGGCATGGGCCTCCCGAGAATGGATCGCCAGGATGGCGGGCGAGGGATCTCGCCTTTTTCCCACCGCGAGCGCCTCCTCAGCGGTCGGGCTGAGATGAACATACTGCCTGCCGCGCGGCTTGAGCCCGTCGCGCAGGATCGTTTGGGCCAGGTCGCGGGCGGTCCCGTGATAGAGACGGGGCGGCGGTTCCACGCTCTCCAGGCCGAGATCCACCGGGAAAGAGTGACCGTAGGTCGCACGCACCTTCCCCTCCCGCAGCTCGAAGCGCCTCTTCTCGGACCCCTCAATTACGCTCAGCACCTCTTTTTCGGCGACCGCGGGAAACCGTTTTTCCACCTGTTCGAGCAGCTCGCTCCATGTGACAAAACCATTTCGATCGAAGCGCAGGGGGTAATCCGGCGGCCGGTGGCGCAGGAGAAAACTCAAGAAACGAGAAAGCCGCTCCGAATCGACCGAAACCATCGCTCATCCTCTTTTTTGACCCCAGATCAAGGAATAAACGTGATAGGCAATTCCGCTCGCCTCTTATCTTTGGCCGACTCCTCTTTATACCTCAATCCCCTGGCAAAATGGAATTGTCCGATAAAACAGTTATCGCCAAACCTGCAAGCTGCCACGCCCTGCGCATTCGTTTGCCACTCACCTGCTGGAAGATGGCTACGACATCCGCACGGTTCAGGAATTGCCGGGCACAAGGATGTCAGTACGACCATGATTTACACCCACGTGTTGAACCGCGGTGGCAGGGGAGTCCACAGCCCAGCGGATCAACTCGGGATTGATTCGGACCGATCGTAGGGGGCAGCAAAGGCTGACAATAGGTGCAGCGTTTGTCCCATCTGGGCAGTTAAGAAGTTTCTTGCTAAATGCTGAAGAACACAATAGAATCCGCCCTGACTACAAAAATAGTTAATGGAGATGGGCTAACCAATCGACTTATTAGTTAGGCCACGGAAGCCGCGAGTGACCGAAAAAAAACAAGGGAGGTGTTAGCATGGCACGTTTGCTTATCATCAGTAC
>Ga0156031_1006_pt1 | contig 12434 bp, 14 predicted proteins | sample RifCSPlowO2_02_FD_107685 | JGI IMG/M metagenome (GOLD analysis project Ga0156031, IMG submission 107685) | Deltaproteobacteria bacterium RIFCSPLOWO2_02_FULL_57_26
GTCAAGCAGAAGACCGTCGAGTTAGAAGGAGCCAATCGCGAGATCGTTGAAGCCAGCCGGGCGAAGTCGGAATTCCTGGCGGCGATGTCCCATGAGCTTCGGACTCCTCTAAACGTCATTATAGGAAATACAGACCTGATAAAAGATCGCTTCTTCGGCGAGATCACAGAAAAGCAACAGGAAGCGCTTGAGAAAATCCTGCGTTATTCCCGCGTTCTGCTTAAACTCATCAATGATGTGCTAGCTCTCACCAGGATGGAGGCGAAGAAGATGTCCTTAGACGTATCCACGTTCAGTCTGGAAGAGGTCATTGCTCATGTTCGAACCTACGTGGAGCAGATGAATCAGAGAAACCGTCTGAGGGTCCTATGGGATGTGAAGGATCATTTCCCCCTAATGACTACGGACGCCTTGAAGGTCGAAGAGATTCTCCAGAATCTAATCGGTAATGCCTTTAAGTTTACTCCCAAAGGTCAGATCGAGATCCGGATACGAGATCTCATAAGAAAAAAGCGGATTGAGTTCAGCGTCAGCGATACCGGAATCGGTATAGAGGAAGGGGAGCTCGAGAAAATCTTTGGCGATTTTTATCAGCTCAGGGAGGCGCACACGGGCGCTTATAGCGGGGTTGGTTTAGGATTAAGTATCGTCAAAAAGTACTTGGATCTGTTGCGGGGTGATATCCATGTCCAAAGTCAACCCTTAAAAGGGTCCACCTTTTCCTTCACTTTGCCCTATTCCATTTAGCCTTCCGGATCAACCCGTCGCTTGACTTTTAGACCTTGCAAAAGTTAGACAGACTGAAGCGGGTTCGATCATCACTGAAGGAGAGAACGAAAATGAGCAACGCGCTCGACGGCATTCGCATCCTCGAAATTGCAAGCTACGTGACGGGACCTTTCGCTTCCATGCTCCTCGCCGACCTTGGGGCCGAAGTGATCAAGGTGGAGCAGCCTAAGCAGGGGGATCCGTTTCGCGGCTGGGGGGAGAAACTCTATTCGGGGACTTTCTGTAGTCTCAACCGGAATAAGAAAAGCGTGACTTTGGATCTCCGGCGGGACGAGGGGCGGGACATCGTGCTCCAGCTTGCCGCTCGATCCGACATCCTGATCGAGAATTTTCGCCCCGGGACGCTCGAGAAAAGAGGCGTTGGCTATGACGCGGTTCGACAACTTAACCCCAAGATCATTTATTGCTCCGTCTCGGGTTTCGGGCAACGGGGTCCGTACCGTGATCTCCCGGGCTACGATACGGTGGGGCAGGCGATGAGCGGTCTTTTAAGTTTGTGCACCGACCCGGAAAAGCCCCAAGGGATGGGGATCTCTTTTTCCGACCATCTGACGGGCATCTATGCCTGCTACGGAATCCTCGGTGCGTTGGTGAACCGGATGATGACCGGGGAAGGGCAGCAGGTGGAAACGTCGCTTTTGCGTGCTTCGGTCTCTTTCGTTAGCGAGAATGCGGTTCGTTACTTCGAGACCGGCGTGCTCCCGCGCCGAGCTGAGCGGACCAAGACGGCGGGCGTGTTCGCCTTCGTGGCTCAAGACAGCCTGCCGTTCGTCATCCACCTTTCCTCGCCGGATAAATTCTGGCGCGGCCTTCTGGAAGTTGTAGGGAAGCCGGAATGGGCGGAGGACCCGCGCTTTCGCGACCGCAAGGGACGGATTGAGAATTACGATGATCTGGTGCGCGAGCTGGAACCGATCTTTCGCGGCCGGCGCAGGGAGGAGTGGCTCAGCCGGCTCCAGGAGCAGGATGTTCCGTGCGCGCCGCTGAACACGATAGAAGAGGTATTTCAGGATCCCCAGGTTAAATCTTACGGTTTTCCAGTGGAGGTTGAGCACCCCAGGCTGGGCAAGGTTCGCCTGGTGGGAAGCGGGATCGATCTGAGCCGCACCCCGCCGAAAATCCGCATCCCGCCGCCCGCTCTAGGAGAACATACGGAGGAGGTCTTGGGGGCGCTCGGGTACGATGGGGCCGCCCTCTCCAGGCTCAAGGAGCAGGGAGTGGTTTGATCCCTCATTCGGGTGGGATCAGGTTTCCTTCCCGGATTAACCGCTCAATGATCTGCCTGGCCAAGGCCCGTGTTTCACTGGTGCTCTGGAGTTTGCGGTTGTGCCAGCCGTCGTTGGGCCAGCGTCGGGCTTTCGCATACACGCTGGCGTAGAGGTCGCTGCGGAGCTCGATCAGAAAGTTCCACACATGGCCCGAATCGGGCATGCGGGTCCTTTCCCACCGCAGGCTGTTGAGATCGATGGTGCCGGTGACCACGGCCTCCCCGGGCGCAGTGGACGTCGACTGAACCCGTCCCAGGTAGTCGACGATCTGGGACATGCCCCGGTAGCCCGCGGTGGGTCGGTTCGACCCCACAAAAGCTCCGGCGTTGACCGATAAGAAGTAGCACAGGTTCTCATAGGCGCGCGCTTGCCTGAGCACATCCCAGGCTTCTCCTTCGGGGGCGTACGGTTCGGAGGTGCAATGGATAAGAACCTCCGCCCCGCGCAGGGCCAGGCAACGGGCTACTTCCGGAAAAACCACATCGGTGCAGGTCAGGCAGCCGAGCCTTCCGATCTCGGTATCGACGACGGGAAACATGGAATCTTCCCCGTATCGCTTCACGTATTCCGAGTAAATATCTCCCGGTCCGGTATACAGGGTGTTGAGGTTGTTGGGCCCGTTGTTCTTGCGGTATTTGAGGATCACCTTGCCTTCGGGGCTAACGATGAAGCTCGTGTTGAAGAGACGGCCGGGCCATTCGTCGTCGCGCTCGTACAGGTTTGCGGCGATATAACAACCCCTTTCTTTCGCCTTCTTGCCGATTCGGTCGGTGACTTCCCCGGGGATGGTTTCGGCCAGAGCCAGCCATTCGTCCACGGAGCGCGGGCGGTATTGCCCGATGATCCCGTACTCAGAAAAAACCGCCAGCCTGGCGTCGCCGAGTCTGAGGAAGGTCCAGTCCAGCAGTTCGAAGATGCGATCCAGATTCTCCCGGATAATCTCATCGCGTCCTTTGGGGTTTACGATGACGCGCGTCTGCTGCTGGATCAGGGCTACTCGATAGGGTTTCATGGTCATCATCTCCTCCGCCGTGGCTCAGGTGATTTCTGTGGCAGGCGCTTTCATTCTATTACCAGCCCTGGTAGAGCCTGTCCATGAACCCGCTCTCGTCCAGTTTCTTGCACAGGCTCATATCAACCACATCCTCAGGCTTGAGTTGGACTGCCTTAGAATTAAGCCCGTGCTGGGCCATGAGCTTGAGAACCGATGCTACACCGGGAATTGTAGGGCAAGGCTTGCGCGGTAGCTCCTTGCGCAGGTCTTGGTAGGCTTTTTCCACCCGGTCAGGCTTATCCAGTCTCAAGTGCTTCGCGATGATTTGCTCCACGGCCTTTTTATTTGCGGGGTTATGAATAGAGGCGACCCCTTCAATGATGGCTTTGGCGATGGTCTCCACCAAGTCAGGGTTAGTCTTCATGAGCTTTCGCGAGGTGACTAGCCCGGAAGATTGAAACGGAATATTTTCTTTCCCGATATCCAGGAGGATGCGATACCCTTCGCTCGTCACCACCTGGCCCAGTTCGGGGGAGAGGCTTGTGGCCTCTACGCTGCCGGCGCGCAAGGCTGCTAGACGTTCCGGAACGCCTCCCACTTGTAGGAGGACAATATTGTCCCGTCGAGGATTGAGGCCGAGATGGTCGAGCGCTACATAGGTCGCCAGAGAAGCGGAACCGGAAGGCGTTCCGATGGCCACTTTTTTTCCTTTTAATTCTTCGCTGCTCTTAATGGTGGGGCGGGAGATGAAAAGATAATCCAGTCGATTTTGCAGGCCCAAGATCATGGTCAGGTCACCACCCGCGGTGACCGCGTTGGTTACATGGGTGGCCCCGATAAGACCCACGGCGACCTGGCCCGCAAGCATAGCCTGAGCGGCGCGGCCAGCGATGATAAAGACGAGGTCCACATCAAGGCCGTACTTCCGGAACAAACCCTGCTCCTTCGCCATCCACAGAGGTGTCACGTTACTGTTGATCGCTCCGTGAGCCAGAATAAGCTTGCTTGAAAGCTCAGCGCTCCGCGTTGCCGAGAGCGAACCTGAAATGAGCAGATGCGCGACAAGCACCATGAAGCTTACGAAAGATCTCATCCCCTGCTCCCGTGGAAAACGTGTGTGGGCTTGTAACATGCGGGGAGGCCAATGTAAATAGAAAGGGAGCTGGAGTCCATCTAGGCGGACAAGAGGGAGAAGATGCGCCATCCGAGTTTGATCCGGCTTTCCCACGACCACCACCACGGCCTGGCCTTGGCGCTTAGATGCCGGAAACAGGCCCTAGGTCAGTTGAAACCTACGGGAGCTCAGGGTTTGAAGCAGAGAGCCGAGGAGGTGAGAAATTTCGTTGGGGTCAATCTCCGGCCTCATTTTCAAGCGGAAGAGGAGCTTGTTTTCCCCCACATGCGCGATCTCGTCTCCGAGAGCCAACCGTTGATTGAGGAGCTGCTTAAAGAGCACGAGTGGATCCGTGACGGCGCCGACCGGCTTCAAGAAAGTTCGAGTCTAGCCAAGCTCCTGTTTGACTTGGGAGACCTACTCGAACGTCACATTCGCCGCGAGGAGCGCGAGCTATTCCCTCTCTTTGAAAGCCGCGTAACCCCCGCTGAAGCGGAGAAGCTTAAGGTTGAGATAGAAAAAATCCTCGCCGGTCGCGACCGCAAGTAGCCTCGGCTTCATGCTGCGGGCTCGCGGTGGTACCAGGGCAGCATGAGCTTCTCGGCCAGGATCACTACCCCGTACAATCCGAGGGACATCAACACCAGATAGAAAAGCGCAGTGAACGCGAGAGGCGTATTGAACTGGCTGTTGGCCGAAAGGACCAGATAACCGAGGCCGGTCCTTCCCGAGATGAACTCCCCCACGATCGCCCCGATGACGGCGAAAGAGACCGCCATCTTGCAGGCCGCAAAGAGATAGGGGAGGGAGTGCGGCAGGCGGATTTTCCAGAAAAGAACCCAGCGGCTCCGCGACATGGCCCGGACAAGCTCCAACAGTTCCGGGTCCATATCGACCAAGCCCATGATCATGTTGATGACGATGGGAAAAAGAGCGACGAGAAAAGCATTCGCGATTTTGGATTCGATGCCGATGCCGATCCAGATAATGAATAGCGGGGCAATAGCGATCTTAGGAAAAGAATTGAACATGATGAGGGTGGGATAAAGCGTGTCGCGCAGGATAGAGAAGTGGATGATTCCGATGGCGAATAGGATCCCCATCACCAGAGCGAGTGCAAATCCAAGGATGGTCTCTTGGAGAGTTACCAGGGTATGGAAAAGCATCACTGAATTTTTGTCGGCGATGACGTCGATGATATGGGACGGCGCAGGAAAGAGCCATTCCGGGACCTGGAGAAAGCGTACCAGCGCTTCCCACACGAGGAGGGTCACGGTATAGAAGATGGTGATGCGCACGACCCTCCCTATCCGGCCTCCCTCATTCATGGCCATCTTCCTCCCACAGGCGCCGTCTGATGCGGCTGCTGTGCCGGATGAATTCCGCCGTGTCCTTGACGAAGATCTCACGCGGTCGCGGAAGATCGATCTCCAGGGTGTCGAGGATTTTCCCTGGACGCGGCGACATGACCAGGACCCGGTCGGAAAGCATCACGGCCTCGTCGATGTCGTGGGTCACAAAGAGGACCGTGCTTTTCCACTCCTCCCAGAGCCGGAGCAGCTCGAAGCCCATCTTCTGGCGGGTTAGGGAGTCGAGGGCCCCGAAAGGCTCATCCATCAGCAGTAGGGACGGCTCAGCCACGAGGGCGCGGCACAGCGCGACCCGCTGCTGCATGCCCCCCGAAAGCTCAAAGGGGTACTTCCGTAAAAATTCTCCTAGACCCGCAGTCCGAAGAAGCCGCAAGGCCTTCGCCTCATATTCCTGCCGATCCAGTTGAAAGATCTCCACCGGCAGGAGCACATTGTCCAACACTCGGCGCCATTCCAGGAGTAGCGGCTTCTGGAAAACGATCCCGATGTCCCGGCGGGGCCCATCGACCTCTTGTCCCTCGATGGAGAGGGCTCCGCTCGTTCTCGGAAGAAGTCCGGCGAGGATTTTGAGCAAGGTGGATTTGCCGCAGCCGCTCTGCCCGACGATGGAGACGAACTCCCCTTGCTTTACCGTAAAGAATACGTCGCGCAGCGCTTCGACATCCGTTCCGTCCCGGGAGCGATAGACCTTGCACAGCCGATCGATGCGAATCGACTCTGGCATGCTAGGGTAAGTTCGCCAGATCGGCTTCGAGGCTCGGGGTAATCTTGAGCGGCTTCTTTTGAACGAAACGGTTCGTGTAAACCTCTTTGGGCGGCGCAAACTTCAAGAGGTCGGACATGAGTTTGACTTGAAAGGCCATCCGATCCGGCTCCATATAGCCCAAGCCATGCTCCTTTGCGCCTTTGGTCAGAAGGGCGTCGAGAGCGAAAAGGAGGGAAAGACGGGAGGTTTCCCTATCCAGTTCGGGATTGTCTTTCAGCGTAATATTCAAAGCCTCCTCCAGGTGCTCGACCGCATAAGCATACCCCTCCATCGTGGCGCCGAAGAAGTCGCCCACCATCTTCGGGTCCTTTTTGAGCACATCCCGATGGGTGACGATCCCGTTGCCATAGACCTTCCACCCATAATTCTCCCAGGGCAGAAAGACGAGCTTTTTACCCTCTTTGCGCGCCCTAAGAATGACGGGCTCATCGAATCCCGGACGGAAACCTGCAACCCAATCGACCTGTCCGCCAAAGAACGCCGCCGGTTTGGCGGCCGCCTCGATTGGAATATAGGGGACCTTGTTAATGTCGATGCCGGCAAGCTTGGCGAAGGCCGGCCACGTCGCCATAACGGCGGCTCCCTGCGCCTCCGCGAAGCTCTTTCCCTCAACGTCCTTGGGTTTGCGGATGTTCTTTTCTGCAAACGAAAGAATGCTCTCCGGGGCTTTCCCGATGATGACCCCGAGAATCGTCAGGGGAGCTCCCTTGCCGTTCGAGATGATGGCTGTGGGGAGGTTCACCTCGCCGAACTGAACCGTTCCGGCGGCCACGATTTTAGCGGTATCTCCGCTGCCGAATCCGCGGGTGAACGTGACGTCGAGTCCCTTGGAAGCGTAAAATCCTTTTTCCTTGGCGACGAAAAAACCCGCGTGAAGCCCGCCCACGACCCAGGCGAACTGCACTGAGACTTTTTTGCCCTGCGCTTCGGAGTGAGAGGGGAAGCCCACGGAGAATGCCATTCCGGCAATTGCTGCAAGCCCGGCGCATAGAATTTTCTTCATGGCTACTGCCTCCTTATTTGCGGCTTTGGGGCTGGTTCCGTTGGCCCAAAGCTATCACCCTGTTGGAATTGAAGTCAAGGGAAACTGGGAATCACCGAATCGGGGCTGCTTGAAAGGGGGGTTGGAGCTCAGTATATTAGCGAGTCCGGTGTGAGCGCACCGCCAGCGCTTTCGGCGTTTGGTCTTGAGCTCGTTGCTGACGGCCGCGCTATCCGAGGTGACGCTTCTATGCTCGCTGATCGCATTCTCGGGGTCCAGCGCTCTCCCTTTTACAGCATTATGGAGTTGGCTGCCAAAAGGGGAGACTGCATCTACCTCCATTTGGGAGAGCCGGAATTTATCACCCCTCAACATGTCCGTGAGGCCGCGAAAAAGGCTCTGGACGAGGGTCACACCCACTATGGGCCGGACCGTGGCCTCCCGGAACTGCGCCAGCTCATCGCGGCAAAAATTCACCGACAGTACGGAGCCGCTCACAACTGGCAGGATGAGATCCTGGTGACCGCCGGGGGCCAGGCCGCGCTTCATATTGCGGTCATGGCTCTCGCCAACCCGGGTGATGAGATCGTCATCTTGCTGCCCCATTATCCCCCCTATGTCGTCAATGCCCAGCTAGCCGGAGCGAAAGCCGTATTCGTCAAGTTGCGCAGCGAGGAGGCCTTTGTTCCCAACCCGGCAGACATTGAGAGGGTCATCACGAATCGAACGAAGCTCATCATGATCTTGACCCCCAACAACCCGACCGGAGCGGTCTATCCCAAAGAAACTTTGCGGCGCCTACTGGACATTGCCAGACGCCACGACATTGTTCTCATCGCTGACGAAGTCTATGAAAGCTTGGTTTACGATGGCCTGCAGCACACGAGTTTGCTCTCGTTTCCGGATGCCAGGGAGCATGTGGTGCAGGTCAATAGCTTCTCAAAAACCTACGCCATGACCGGGTTACGAGTGGGTTATCTGGCGGCGTCGGCCGACAAGCTGCTGCAATTCCTGAAATATCATCACACCGTGAATATCAGCGCCAATGTGCCTTCCCAGGTGGCTTGCGTCGCTGCTCTGAAGGGGCCACAGGACTGCGTCGAGGAGATGCGCAGCGCCTATCAGGCGCGGCGCGACCTCGTGGTGAAGCGTCTGAACGACATTCCCGGGGTCCGTTGCGCTCTTCCCAAGGGATCGTTCTTCGTCTTTGCCGATATTCGCGAGCTGGGGATCGGCTCGCTGGATTTTGTCGAGTACCTGGTCCGGGAGGCGGGCGTGGTTCTGACCAACGGGAGCGGTTTTGACTATGAGGGCTTCGTCAGGGTTTCCTACGCGGCCAAGCCGGAGAGCATCGAAGAGGCTATGGGTCGGATGAAGGCGGCGGTTCTCAAAATGCCAGCCAAAAAAAACACATAAGGAGAGCTCTAGCTCGATGACTCAGGTAAGCTTCAAACTGCAGCGAACCCGTAGGAAGATCAAGTTTTTGCCCCAAAGGGTGATCATCGCTGGATACACGGGGCGGAACCAGCAGGAGGTTCGGGCCCATATCGATGAGCTCGCAGCCCACGGGATTCCGGCTCCCGCGGAGATCCCGACGGTTTTTCGCACGACGTTAGATCGGCTGACGACTGCGCGCGATGTGGAGGTGCTCGGGGGGCATACTTCGGGGGAGGCAGAGGTGGTGCTTCTGGTAAGGGGGGATGAGATATGGGTGGCCGTTGGGAGTGATCACACGGATCGGGATCTGGAAAAGCTCAACATCACGGCCTCCAAGCAAGTCTGTCCCAAGCCGGTTTCTCTCGAAGTGTGGAGGTATTCGGCTGTGCGCGAGCGGTGGGATCAACTAATTCTCAGGAGCTGGGTTGGTGAATCGGGACGGGAGCAGCTTTATCAGGAAGGCCATATGTCCGCGGTGCTCGCTCCCGAGAATTTGCTCGCAATGTTGCGCCAGCGCGTGGGGAAGCTCGTGGACGGCGCCGCGATTTTCACCGGCACCATTCCGCTTATCGGTGGCGCCTTTGCACCGAAGACCTATTTCGAAGCCGAACTGTTCGATCAAAGGACGAATCGCGCGCTACGCTGTGCCTACCGCGTGCGCCGGGTTGACGGGGGGGTGAAATCGCCCCTATAAAATCTTGCCGGTAAAAACTGTGCGCCAAGGAGGCCGATGGGAATGCCCAAAGAAGAGCGGGAATTTTTTGATGTCACTACCAAGCCGTGGCGCGATGTCCCGGGCAGCAAATGTGCGGGACTTCACGAGCGCATCCTGAGCGGCGATCCGAACACCGGTGACTATTCGCGCGTTCTCCGTTTCGACCCCGGTTGTGACACCACGCCCAACGGGGTGTTGAGGCATGACTTCTGGGAGGAGGTCTACATTTTAGAGGGGAGCATGATTGACCTCACTCTTAAACAGGAATTCAAAGCGGGGCAGTACGCCTGCCGGCCTCCAGGGATGCCCCATGGCCCCTGGATAACGCCCAACGGCTGCACTACTTTCGAGGTTCGCTATACAAAATGAAATGTCAACCTTAAGAGCGTTTTCCAAACAGGGCTGGACATCGCGCGGCAGCCCAGTGTAGAAAAGGGTCAAACGAGCTGGGAGTAAGAGGGGTCAAAAGCGATCTCTTCTTAGCCGAGAATGAGATGAGTATATCGTTAACGCCGAGCTGCTATAAAGCAACGGCTTCGGAGTCGAAAATCTCCTCCAAGAATGGGCTGTAGGTTTTGGCCTGGATTTCCTCGGGTGTATATCCAACGGCTTGAATTGGCTTTAATATACGTGCCGCTGCTACACCGAGTATTTCCAGCCTTTCACGCAGGTCGAGTGAGGCAAAATCGCTCGAGACAACTATCAGATCGATATCACTTCCCTCTTGTGCCTTTCCTTTAGCATAGGAGCCGTAAAGGTAGATTCTTTCAGGTCGAATGCCAAAGTGAGCGAGTTGTTGGCGATATTTCTCTACGATTTCTTTAACCTCGAGTCCTGTTTCAACCACTCCAAAACCTCCTTTGTCTTCGCGAGATAATTTTCCGCCACCTCCCTTGGGAAGGCGGTGATTTGCCGTTTCGATGTCATAATCGGCTGAGGCAAGCCAGTTTTTAGTATCCCGCCGCACCTACACATACTTTACCTTCACGGGTGTTTATTTACAATCTTAATTGACTGCGCCGTTGGCCCATAGAGCGGGCAGAGAAGTAGTGAATTTTCTTTTCAGGAGAAGCCGTCGAGCGCTCAGGAATCACCTCCCATGGCCGGGCGCCGAGCCCGGTTCAAGATCGCGATGCAGTTGCCAAAGACGACGGGCTAGGCCGGACCGCGATTGTGGAGCGGAGGGTATCCGCTGAGATTCCTGTCGTTCTCGCCGCCACTCACTTTATAATTCCTCAGTCCCACACTGTCTCGACCCATCCGCCTTCCTGTATTTGTTCATCTGTTGTAATGAGAGGATAGCCCAGGTGGCGGGCGGTGGCGACAATAGCTCTATCCGCTGGATCACGGATGGAAGATAAACCCACCACCTCTAAGAAAATCTCCAAAGTATAAGGCTGAATTTGGAAGTTTGGCGCTCTATCAATCTCTTGAGCCCAGCGGTGGAAAGGCAGCTTGAACCTTATGATCTGTCTTTCGCTGAGCCGCATGGCCTCCTCCAAAACCGATACCGGAATGACAATCACATTCTTCCCTTCGTGGGCAGCCTGAAAGATCCTCTTGGCCTTCCGACCCAGACGGTTCAGCCTGCCCGTCACCACAAAGATCAAAGGGTGCGTATCCGTGACGTAGATCATTTGAGCTGTTTAATCAACCGTTGAAACGATGCTTCCCTTTCTTGTTTTAGCTCATCAAGTGCTTGGTCCAGATCACCGATAAGCTCCGCTGTCCCTTCTAGCTTCAAGGGCTTGCTTCTTAGGACCTGTCGGTAAAAACCCAGTTCCTCGCCAACTCTCTCATGCCAGTTAGCATCTACCAGCACGGCCTTGACCTTCGATCTTTGGGTGATAGCAACGGGGCCCTTTCCCTTGTGAACCTCATCCACTAAAGCACTCAACTTAGCCCTGGCCTCGCTTAAAGAAAGCTGTTTCATGGGTTTCATCCTCCCCTATTTGTTCTGTACAAACAATTGTACAAGAAATAACAAGGGAGTCAATCTCTTTTCGCTTCCAATAGCCAGTGATAGGAACTTCCTTTTTGGGGATCAGCCGCCGACCTGTCTGCCGGGCACAGGCAGGGAACTCAAATTCGCCCTCTGAGCGTCCTTGCCGGCCCCCTTCGCCGGCTTCTGGCGGCCATCAGCGAAGCCAGGCCCGCCTACTTCCCCATGTTTTGGCCGGACAGTATCCGATAAGGTGCAGTTATCAATCTGAGGCTGGCCTGCACGTAGCGTTGGACATCTACCCCCCCGATTGGGGTATGGAGCAGAGGACGAAAGGAGGTTCGTATATAAAAACTTTAACCCATCCTTTTATGGGAGTTCTGGTAGCAGCCTTGATGTTGGCCTTCACCACCAAGGGGGTGATGGCCCAAGAAAAGGCAAAAGCGGAGAAGGCGAAAACGTGGAGATTTCTGGGGACAGTATACAGCAATTGGCAGTTGATGCGCGGATTAGCCACATTTAGGACCCTGCCCAGAATCGCTCGGACGCAGGTCAAAAGGCGAGGACATGAAAAGAGCAGCTAACGGCGAGGAAACGTTCGGTCAAACACGTCGTGAGATCCGATCCAGAACCAGATTATCTCCTCTCCTTCGCGTAAACCCACAGCACGATATGAACTCGTTACGCGGACCGACCAAAGACGTGGATCAGAGAGCGGGCTCTCGAACCGCAAGCTCGGGTGGGCGGGGTTCTGTGTGAAGAGACGGTAGGCTTTCCGCGTCAATACCGCGTTGGCTGTTGGTTGAGGTACTAATCCCAAGCCGAGATTTTCACAGAGCCGTCAGGCGGCGGGTCCCGATGACCGTCACCTCGGCGGGTGGTGATCGAGGCCCATATAGGCCTCGATAAACCTCACGATTCTCTTCTCGTCGAACTCATTGAACTTGTCGATCCGGGTCCACGCCGTCAAGGCGATTCTTTGGCTCATCCCCGGATAGGGCGCCAGGATGGCATGGTCGTAACGTCTTATGATCTGCGCGAGTTTTTCGACCAGCGT